>Ga0116231_10003162_pt1 | contig 34408 bp, 17 predicted proteins | sample S1TSphgellanicum_2_FD_89695 | JGI IMG/M metagenome (GOLD analysis project Ga0116231, IMG submission 89695) | Host-associated microbial communities from peat moss isolated from Minnesota, USA - S1T2_Fd - Sphagnum magellanicum MG | ecosystem: Host-associated > Plants > Peat moss > Unclassified...
CATGGATTGGGTCACAAGGTCGATGTCGTCTATGGCCTCGACATTCCCGAGACGGCGGATGCGGCGCTGCGCGAGGTGCTGTTCTTCGATCTGCTGGAGAGCGAGCGCAGCCGCAAGCCGCCGAAATATCCCTCCCTCGGCTGGGCGTCGCAGATGCTCGGCGCCGCCGCCGGGCTGGCCGCCGGCGAGATCGCGCTCACCGGCCGCGCCATCGCCACCCAGCTCGCTCCCCGCCTGCCGTATGTCGACCGGATTCTCAACGCGCGGGATCTGTTCGGCCTGGCCGGGCGCTATTTCCGCAATTTCGGGCGCCTGCTGACCCTCCGCATCCCCGATCCGCCCGATATCATGCACTGGACCTATCCGGTGCCGATCCGCCTCGCCGGGGCGCGCAACATCTACACCATCCATGATCTGGTGCCGCTGCGCCTGCCCTACACCACGCTGGACAACAAGACGGTCCACACGCGCCTGCTGACCGCCTGCCTCCGCCATGGCGACCATATCGCCACCGTGTCGGAAACCAGCCGCCGCGACATCCTCGATTTCTTCCCCGATCTGGACCCCGCCAGCGTCACCAACACCTATCAGGCGGTTCCCCCCGCGCGGGGGGTGGACCCGGCCGAGATGGCGCGGATCGTCTCCGGCGCGTTCGGCCTCACGCCGGGCGCCTATTTCCTGTTCTTCGGCTCGATCGAGCCGAAGAAGAATGTCGGCCGCCTGCTCGAGGCCTATCTGGCGTCCGGCGTCGACATGCCGCTGGTCATCGTCGGCGCGCGGGCCTGGAAGGCCGAGAGCGAGCTGGCGCTGCTGCGGCAGATGTCCCCGGATGACCGCCGCGTGCGCCAGATCGACTATCTCCCGGCCGAGGTGCTGGCGATGCTGATCGCCGGCGCCCGCGCCGTGGTGTTCCCCTCGCTCTATGAGGGGTTCGGGCTGCCGGTGCTGGAGGCGATGGCGCTCGGCACGCCGGTGCTAACCTCGACGGAAGGGTCGCTGCCCGAGATCGCCGGCGAGGCGGCGCTGCTGGTCGATCCCTACGATGTCAGGGCCATCGCCGCGGGGCTGCGGCGCCTCGACCCCGGCGATGGGACGGCAGCGGAATCGGATGCCTTGTGCGCGGAACTGGCCGCGCGCGGCCGTGTCCAGGCGGCACAGTTCGGCATGGCGCAGTATCAGCAGCGCCTCATGGGGCTGTATCGCGCAGTGCTTGCGGGCGCTTCATAGGCACCCGTCAAAGCAGCCTCGCCACCACCGCAAAGACTTCCTCCGCCGTGATCCCGGTCACGCAGGCGAAGCCCTTTCCGCATTCCTCGGGATCATGGTGGATCGAGCACCCCGCGCACGGAACGCGCCGGCTGATGATGAAGCCGTTGTTTTCCTGCCCCCACTCGTTCCAGTTATGCCGCGCGCAGTGAATGCTGATGACATTCGTGCCCCGCAAGGCCGCGAGGTGCTTCGGCCCGGAATCGTTGCCGACGAACACCGCCGCGAACGATAGCAGCGCGTCGAACTCGTCGAAGGCAAGCTGCCGGTCGATCAGCTGGAACCGCGTCGAGCCCGCGAGATCAGGCGGCAGAGAGGGCCGCATCGCCGGATCATCCGCCAGCATGACCACCCGCAGATCGGTTCGTTCCAGCAGCATCGCCGCGAGTTCTCGATAATGCGGCCAGCGGCTGAAGACCAGCCGGGCGCCGGTATGCAGCACGATGAACCGGTCGGTCTCGGACAGGCCGTATGTCCGCAGGGTGTCTCGCCGAAGCTCGGGGCGCGGCACGATGTCGGCATGGCTGGTCATGATGACCCCAAGCCAGTCGACCAGCCCCATCATCCTGGCGGAATGCGGAACGCGCTCCAGCCCGTTCACCCTGTCGCGCGTCGATCCCTCGAACGCCACGGACAGGAACCCCTGTTGATGATCGCCTATGCCATAACGGAGCTTCGCGCCGGAAAGGGCAAGCAGCGGTCGGGACCCGTCGCTGGCGCACATGTCAATGGCGACATCGAAGTGATACGGGGCGAGCATGGCGCGCAGCTTCTCTTGTCTGGCAAGCGGCATGATCCGACGTCGCTCCTTCGGATCATCGGGAAATTCCGCCAGCACGATCTCGTCGAACAACCTCAGCGTCGCGGCAAGTTCCCGGTTTGCCGGCGCAATCAGACCGATCAGACGCGAATCGGGCAGAAGCTCCCGCAGGCGCCGGATGGCTGGAATCGACACCACGAGATCCCCCAGCTGATCGAGGCGCATGACAAGGACATTGCGCGGTGGGGCGGCGAAGAGGGTCCGCCGTGCCGGCCGTACCATGCTGGGCTGGCTGTTGACCTGTTCCTCGACCGGCCTGGGATCGTCCCGCGATAGCTCGACGACACCATCCGACTCGGGATATTCCGCCGGCGACAACGGGTCCGCGACCCGAATCTTCTGGCGGTGAAAACGGCTTTTCTGTCCGGCACCGATGAAGCCGAGTTCGATGTCGTGGTCGCCCCTTTCGATCGGCGTGAAGTCGATCCATACGTTGAAGCTGTATTTGCGCAGCGAGCCGGGCGTGCGCTCGCGCTTGAGCGGCTCGCCCGCCAACGGTCCTTCGCGATGGATGATCCGCCCATCGATCGCGACATGAAGGTCGATGATCGGCTCGGCTGAAATGCAGATCCCCCGCAGAGCCTCGAGGCCGCGCAGTGTGGTGCGCGTGCCCGATCCTGTGCGTTCGCTCCGCCCGATACGGTGAATGGTCATGGATTCGTGATACGTGAAGGTCAGATCGCGGGAAGGGCGCGGCGCCACCTCGGGCGCGAGATGCTCCACGTCCTCGTGGTCCGCGTCACCCGCCGCGTCGGCCGCCTCGCTGCCGGCCGCTTTGGCGTCGTCCTCGTCCAGTCCGGCGGATGGGCCATACAGGCCCTTGAGGCGAAGCCCGTCGAGTTCCTCGGCCGCGAGCACCCAGCCGGGTGCCAGCTCCAGCGCCCGCCGATAGGCAGCCACCGCCATCTCCGGTTGGCCGGCGACCTTATGGAAATGCCCAAGCTGCAAGGCGAGATCCGCATCCTCGGGCGTGAGGGCGCTGGCCGTGGTATAGTGGTCCTTGGCCTTGGCGAGCATCCCTGCCTCCTTGAACATGTGCCCGCATTGAATATGGATGGCGGCGTTGCGTGGCCTGATGATCAAGACAGCCTCGTAGGCGTTGGCCGCCAACAGGTAATCCTTGCGCGCCCGCGCCTCGTTCGCGAATTTCGTCAGACGCGCGGCGGCCCGGTATCCTGATCCAAACCGCCACCATCGAGTCCAGATCTGGACGGCCTCCCGTGCAAGGCGGTTCATTGGGTCGCGTTGTCTCCTGTCTGCCGCGCATCACGCGTTTATTGGTCGCCGCGAGCGCGGGCGGATCAGATAATGGGGCCGTTCCGCTGGTCGGACGCGGCGCTCGATCCTCGCGACGCGCCCGTGCTTTTCACCGCATAGAAGAAGCCGTTTCCCGACTCGCCGGTGAGATCGAAGATGATGAAGCCCCGCCGGATCAGCGGGGAGAGCAAATCGTGCTGGGTCTGTCCTTCCACACCCAGATGCCACTCCACCATGAAGGCGGAGATCTCGCCGAGCAGGCCGCACGCATCGAGCGTGGCGAAAATGCTGAATTCCGAGCCTTCGCAGTCGATTTTCGCAATGACATCGCGGCCATTCGACTTCGCGGTTTCGATAATCGGCCGCAATGTCGTGGCCGCATCGCGGACGACGATGTGCTCCGGCCGCCCCTGCGCCGCGCCGCGAATCGAGAGCACGCCGGAATCGTCTTCGCTATGGATAAGGATCGTCTTGTCCTCGTCCGTGCCGCCGAGTCCAAAATTATAGGCGATGATCTTGCGGCCCGTGTCGGGGTTCAGGGCCAGATTGGCGCGGGCGCGGTCATAGGTCGCCTTGAACGGCTCGAAGGCGTGGACTTCCATGACTTCGGGCTTGCGCGCCAGCAGCAAGGACACCAAACCGATATTCATGCCGATATCGATCAGGCAGCATGCAGTGCCGAGCATGAAATTATAGGTCTTGCGCGAGAAGACCTCGCCGACGAAGCGCAAATCATCCGCCACGCGGGCGTAGAAGGAAACCCCGTCGATGGTGACGACCGTGTCGTTGCCGACAACTCTGACGATGGCTCCGGCTTCGTGGAGCCGCCGTAGGATGGCGACGTGCCGCAGGAAGAATTCCGGCTTCGGCAAGACCGACGGATCGGGAAACGCCGTCTCCGTCATCACAGACACGGCATCCTTGGCGGTATCCTCGACGCGCAGAACGCGGCAATGCTCCTCGATCAGCAGCGGGATCCGTCCGGTGGTTGACACCCGGTACTCGAAGGTCCGGGGCATGTCGGTGGTGAAGGGAAGCCTGATGGATAACGCGGCATCTCCCAGGCGGGACAGCGTTATCTTTTCCCGCGCGAAGGTGATGTTGCCGAAATCCGACACGACATCGACCTCCGCGCAGACATCGTTTCCCTGAACGGATCGCCCGTCGGCTGTCCTGAGGGTGAATTCGACCACATAATGGCCGCGTTCCAAGTGCTGGTATGGGCCGTAGATGGCGTGGCCGGCCGCCCCCTCCCGGGTCAGAATCCCGCTCTTGCCGTCGATTTCCGTCGGTGATCCGAGGGCGAGATTGAGCACTGGTCTCTCCGGTATGCCATGGCTGTCGTGGACGTGCTTATGATGGGCTGTAGCCGAGTGTAGGCGTTTGCCTTGCGGCGTGCGAATTACGCAGGCCGTCCCGCGCATCGCCGCGCGGTGACCGGCACCAACGGGATCGCGCTGGCGACACTCTTCTCTCCCTCAATCGCCGAAACACTCGCCGCGGATCGCGTGACGGCTCAAGCGTTGCCAGGGGCCATTGACGGGACGGTTGTAAAGGCCGGCGGGGTCGGAACGGACTACGCTTGGAACGGGTCATGCCTGCCGCCGGGCTTGCCCCATGCGCGCATTAACGCGGCCATCGCGGCGAATTCACCGACCCGGCGCGACCGTTTCGGATAAAGATATTGGTGTCACGATCCTGGACGTGCGGTCGGAAATTCGCCTTGAAAACGTTGTGTGGGACATGATCCGGTATTTGGTGCCATTTTCCGTCATGGAGACCTGGCTCAGGCGCTACGCCCCCGCCGATTCCGACGAGCTCGACATGCCCTACCCGCATTATCTCGCGCTGATCCGCCGCTTCCTCGAATGCGTTCCAGTGGATGAGGCGTGGTATCTGCAGAGCTATCCCGGCGTCGCCGGCGCCATCGCCGGGGGGGTGTTCCGCTCCGCCGCGCATCACTTCCTGGCGCTCGGCTATTTCGAGAAACGGCTGCCCTTCGCCGCCGATCGCACCGATCTGCGTCAGCCGATCCCCTTCGCGGACATCCGCGCCGCGACCGCCATCCATCCGGTGCGGGGCGGCCTGCGGGTGCGCATGTCCATGGCCGGCTGGATGGATATCCTGCGGCACCTGCTGGGATCGGTGCCGGTGGATGAGGGCTGGTATCGGCAAACCTATCCCGGCGTGGACAAAGCCATCGACAGCGGTGCGTTCGTGTCAGCGGCTGCGCATTTCGTGCAGCACGGCTATGGGGAATGCCGCTGGCCCTTCGCGATGGCGGTCGAGGAGGCCTGGTATCTGGACCGCTATCCGGATGTCGCGCGCGCCATGACCGAGGGTGCCGCGCATTCGGCCGAGGAGCATTTTTGGCAAATCGGCTACCGAGAAGGTCGATTTCCCGCCAGCAGGCCGGCAGCGTAATGTCCGCAAGTCTCCGGATCATTGCCGACAAGGATGTGGTTCTTTCCTCCATACCCGTCGGGGATGGAGCGCCGCCGGATTCTCCGGCCCACCAGGAGGGGCTCCCGGGGGGGCTGCGCGTCGATTTTGCCGCCTCGGGCGACAGCCAGGCGTTTCGCGGCGAGGGCTGGAGCGGCCAGGAACGCGACGCCGTCTGGACGCTCGGGGCATGCAGCACCATGCGGCTGCCGCCGCCGCCCGATGGCCAGACGCTGATCCTCGAACTCGACATCAATCCCGCCCTGTGTCTGCCCGTGGTGCGCGCGCAAATACTGACCGTGCGGGTGAACGGCCAGACGCTCGGATGGCAGCGCGTGACCGGCCCCACCCGGCTGAGATGCCGGATCGGCCCCGGCCTGTGCAAACCGGGCGAACCGATCGATGTCGCCTTCGAGCATCCCGGCTTTCTGCGGCTCGATCTACTGGGCAAAGGCGGCGATGACCGCGCCCTGGCGATCCGCTTCTTTGGCCTGCGCCTGTATCCGGTGGCGCTCGGCATCGCGATCGATCGGCTGATGCCGCTGCGTCCGGGCCTCGAACGGCGTGATCTGTATCCTCCTCCCGCCCCGCCGGCGGCCCACGCCACTCCGCCGGCGGACCGCGTCATCTATCAATTCGGGTCCAGTGAACTCGAGACCGGCGCATCCGGCCGGGACTGCCTGCTCGATGGCTGGCATATCGATGCGGACGGGCTCGTCTGGTCCGTGGCCACGACCTGCCATCTGGACCTGCCCATGCCCGCCGGTCCCGGTCCGCACATTCTGCGGCTCGGTCTGTCGCCCCTTCTGGTGCGCGATGTGCTGCCCGCGCAGCGCATGGCCGTGATCGTCGATGGCCTGCTGCTGGGCCAGTTCCGCCTGCATGGCGAGACCGCTTTGTCCATCGCCCTGCCCGCCGGGCTCGATGACGGCCGGCCGAGCCTGGTGCTGGCGCTGATGTTCCCCGATGCGATGCCCCTGCGCGGCTTCGCCAATGGCGATCCCGATCATGCGCTCGGCATCGCCCTGGACTGGATCGCGGTGGAGACGGTGCCGGCGCAATTGCGGATCGCCGCATCCTTGCGCGGCGACGGTCTGGACCGGCGGCGCCCGGCCATCGCGTCGGAGCGCTTCGTCGATGTCCCCGACGACGCTCTGGCGGCGGAAATCGAACGCGAGCTTGGTGTGAAGCCCGCCGAGCTAATGCGGGGGTTCGAAAGCCTGGGTGATAATTGCGCGTTCGGATTGGCGCAGCGCAAGGCCGGGGCCGAAATCCTCGGCCTGCTGCGCTTCGCCAACACGCCGCTGCGCGCGCTGCTGCGCGGCCTGGCCGATAATTTCAAGGCAGCGACAGCAAAATCCGAAATCGAGCTGTATCTCCACCCCGACGGCGATCCGCGCGAATACATGCTGCGCATCGCCCGCTACGGCATACGCTGGCACACCCTGGTCCATGAGCCGGACGCGCCGGCCGAGACGGTCGCGCAGGAGCAGATCATGAAGCTCGGCTTCCTGCGGCGTAAATTCGAGGAGGGTCTGCGCGGCGGGCGGAAAATCTACGCCATGGCCCGATCCGAGCCGAAAAAGATCGAGGTGGCGATGCCGGGATGGGGCGCGCCGCCGACAGCCACGACCATCACCACGGGCACGGGCACGGGCAGCCGCGGCCCGCTGCAGCTGATGCCGGTCTGGGACGCGCCGATGACCTATGAGGAGGCGCCGCCGCCGCTGTCGCAGGCCGAGGCGATGTCGGTGCTGCTCGATCTCAATCGGGCCGGACCCAACAGCCTGCTCTATCTGGTGCCCTGCATGGCGGGGCGGCGCGCGGGAACGGTGGAGTTGCTCGCCCCGGGCCTGATGCGCGGCCATATGGCCAGCTTCGTGATCCGTCCCGAGGAAGGGAGCCCGAACGATCTCGATTGGCTGCGCGTCGCCGCGAATGCCTGGCTGCTGCATCGCGAGGCCAGGGCCCGGTTCGGCGCGGCGGCGGCCGCATGACCGTTGCCGCGGCTTCACGCGGCGCCATCGGCCGCGACATCCCTTCCAGCGGGCCTCCCACCGGGCCTGCCGCCGCTGCGCTCTCGACCGCGCCATCCGTTGGGCCGCATTCCAGCGATATGACCGCGACGACCCGGCCGGGCACGATCGCGTCGCTGTTGTCAGTCGGCGCGGACGCCGCCCCCGCGCTCGGCGCGCCCGGACGTGCCGCCCTTACCTTCGGCGCCTTGCGCGATCTCGCCGCCCGGACCGGGGCCGCGCTGAATGCGATCGGCATCGGCCGCAACGACCGGATGGCGATCGTCCTGCCGAACGGACCGGAGATGGCGGCGGCATTTCTGGCGATCGGCTGCGCCGCCACCACGGCGCCGCTCAATCCGGCCTACAAGGCGGAGGAATTCGATTTCTATCTCGGCGATCTCGGCGCCAGGGCCCTGGTCGTGCAGGCCGGCCTCGATACCCCCGCCCGCGCGGCGGCCGCCGCGCGCGGCATTGCCGTGATCGAACTCGCCGGCGGCGGGCCGGCCGGGGCGTTCACGCTGGACGCCTCCCAAGAACCTCACGGGAGGATCCGTACGGGCGATGGCGCGCCGTTCCGGCCCGGCCCGGCGGAACCGGACGACATCGCGCTGATCCTGCACACCTCGGGCACCACGGCGAGGCCGAAGATCGTTCCGCTCAGCCAGGCCAATCTCGCCGCATCCGCCGCGAACATCGCACGCACGCTGGCTCTCGGTCCGGATGATGTCTGCCTGAACATCATGCCCCTGTTCCACATTCACGGGCTGATCGCCGCCGTGCTGTCCGCGCTCGGCGCCGGCGGGTCGGTGGTCTGCGCCCCGGGCCTGAACGCCTTCCGCTTCTTCTCCTGGTTCAAGGAGGCGCGGCCGACCTGGTACACGGCCGTTCCGACCATGCATCAGACATTGCTCGAACTCGCGCCGCGCCACCGCGACGCCATCGCCGGCGGGCGGCTGCGCTTCATTCGCTCCTCCTCGGCCTCGCTGCCGCCCCCGGTGATGGCCGCGCTGGAGCAGAGCTTCGGTGTTCCGGTGATCGAGGCCTATGGCATGACCGAGGCCGCGCATCAGATGGCCAGCAACCCTCTGCCCCCCGCGAAGCGACATGCCGGCAGCGTCGGCGTCGCCGCCGGGCCGGACATCGCCATCATGGATGAAGCCGGCCGCCTGCTGCCCGCCGGCGAGATCGGCGAGGTGGTGATCCGCGGTGCCAACGTCACCGCGGGATACGAGAACAATCCCGAGGCCAATGCGAAGGCCTTCACCGCGGGGTGGTTCCGTACCGGCGATGAGGGGGTGCTCGATGCGGCCGGCCATCTGCGCCTGACCGGCCGGCTCAAGGAGATCATCAACCGTGCCGGGGAAAAGATCTCGCCCCTCGAAATCGACAATCTACTCATGGAACATCCGGCCGTGCGCCAGGTGGTCACCTTCGCCATGCCCAGCCGCCTGTTCGGCGAGGAGGTCGCGGCGGCGGTCGTGCCGCTTGAGGGGGCGGAGATTTCGGCCGAGGCGCTGCGCGATTTCGTCGCCAGCCGCCTCGCGGCGTTCAAGGTGCCGCAGCGTATCGTCTTTTTGGACGAAATTCCGAAGGGATCGACCGGCAAGCTGCAGCGGATCGGCCTTGCCGCGAAGCTCGGCCTGTCCGGCTGAGGCAAGCGACGCGACGGCGCCGAACGTAAAAGCGTCAGACGCAAAACTTTCAGCCGGGCGGCCGTGTTTTGGCGCGCAGGGTGGTCAGCAGATCGCCCATCGTGTGCATGGCATCGACCTCGTCCTCGCTGAGCATCACATCCAGCGCCGCCTCGATGGCCAGGATGAACTGCACGGCCTGCACCGAATCGAAGCCCCGGATCTCCTGGAACACCTGGGCGGGATCGTAGACGAGATCAGGGACCTTGAAGATTGTCCTCGCCGTGTCGGTCGCCAGCGCGATCAGCTGTTCGTCGGACATCGCGCTCATGGCGCGTCACCGGATATCGCGCTCAAGGCGCGGCTACACATACGGGTTCGCCGTGGCGAGATGCTCTCGCACATAACGCGATACTCCGTCCTCCAGCGCGGTGAAGGGCTGGTTGTAGCCGGCCGCGCGCAGCCGCCGCATCGGCGCCTCGGTGAAGGACTGATACTGCCCGCGTAGTCGCTCGGGCATGTCGATGAAATCGATCCGCGGCGCCACCCCGGCGGCGATGCAGACCGCGCGGGCGAGGTCGGCATAGCTGCGCGCCGTGCCGGTACCGAGATTGAACAGTCCGTTCACGCCGGGGCTGTCCAGCAGGAAGGTGAGCACATCGACGATGTCGCCCACCCAGATGAAATCCCGCCGTTGCTCGCCATCGGCGAGGCCGGGTTGGTCGGAGCGGAACAGCCGCGGCGCGAGGCCGGCGGCGACCTCGTCATGCTTGACCTTCACCACCGAGACCATCGCGCCCTTGTGGTATTCGTTCGGGCCATAGACGTTGAAGAATTTCAGCCCCGCCCATTGCGGCGGGCGCGGTCCGCCGTCGCGCAGCATGCGCGCCACCGCGCGGTCGAAGGCGTGCTTGGTCCAGCCATAAAGATTCAGCGGACGCAGCCTGTCGAGCGCGTCGATGTCGTCGTCGAATCCCGCAGCCCCATCGCCATAGGTGGCGGCGGAGGAGGCATAGACCATGCGCACCCCGTGATGCGCGCACCACCGCCACAGGGTCAGCGACAGCTCCACATTGGTGGCCCAGGTAAGGTCGCCATCAATGGCGGTGGTCTCGCTGATCGCGCCGAGATGGAACACCATCTCGAGCGACGGCCGGGTGGCGAGAAACGCGTCCAGCTCCTCCGGCGGGAGCAGCCGGGCCGGCGGATGGGCGGCGAGGTTGCGCCATTTGCCGTCATGACCGAGCCGGTCGACCACGATTGTCTCGAGGTCCCGCGCGAGCAGGGCCTTGTGCAGATTGGAGCCGATGAAGCCGGCGCCGCCGGTGATCAAAATCATGAGGACACGTTATACGGAGGCATTTTGGCGGGAGGAAGCCGGCGGGGCGGCTGGCGATGCTTGCGACCGACGGGCGCGTGACTTCCTGCTCGCGGCTACGACGCCGCGGGCCGCCGTCCCTCGTCGTAGCCATGCCGGGTGAAATGCTCCTGCGCCGAGACGAATAGTCCGTCCTCGATCCCGTCGCGCACATCCGGATAGGCGGTCAGATACCAATTCTCGTCCACGTCCATCGGGAAGGGGCGCCGCCCCTCCAGATAGCCATTGGCCACGAAATGATGCTTCGCGCTGCGATAGGTGCCGGCCTCGATCGCCTCGGCCACATCCGGATAGGATGCGCGATACCACGCCTCGTCCACCGGGGCTGCCTGCAGCAACTGGCGGATGATGGCGAGGAACTCATCATAGGTCAGATCAATCTTCAGCTGTCCCTTGAGCGAGACCAGCTTCACCGCGTTTTTCAGCGCCGAGAACGGAATCAGGTAGTTCGCGCCGGGGCGGGGAATCGTCTGCGCCTCGGACATGACAGCTGATGTGCTCATGCGGATCCCGTCCGGAATGAAGGAACATGCGGCGGTGCAGCATGCCGCCATATGGATACCATTGCGATATGGTATGGCAAAGTCAAAGCACCGTCATAATGCCACCTTGGCACAAGGCCACCTCAGCGGTCCGTTTGCTCGGATTGCTTTCGCGATGCCGCCGATCCGCCGGCGCGCGCAGCGCCAGCAGGCGCAGGCAGGCGCGGAACACGTCGCCCACCCTGATGCCGTCCAGGCAGGCGAGGCCGCGATGGCAATCCGCCGCATGGGCGAGGTAGCAGGGGCTGCAGGTCATGTCGCGGCGGATGGTCAGCGCGTGTTCGCCCATCGCCCCCCATTCGCCGGCATCGACGGAGCCGGAATGGATGCCGATCGTCGGCACGCCGAGTGCTGCCGCCATGTGCTTGGGGCCGCTGTCGTTGCCCACGTACAAATCCGCCGCGCGCAGCACGGCGGGCAGGTCGCGCAGCCCGGTCTTGCCCACCAGGCTCGCCACCGCCGCGCCGCGCCGCGCCTGCCGGACCACGCCTTGCGCGAACGCCGCCTCGTCGGGGCCGCCGATGATGAGGATGGAAGCGCCGGCCTCCCCGGCCAGCAGGTCGATCAATCCGGCGAACGAGGCGGCGGGCCATTGCTTGTTGATCGCGCCGGCACCGGTATGCAGGCAGACCAATGGCTGCTCGGGGTCCGCGGCGAGTTCGGGCGCCAGCCGTGCCAGCATCAGCCGGGCCGCATGGCGCGTGTCTTCCGGCGCGCGCGCCACGCGCCGGTCGCTTTCACCCGCCGGCGCGCACACGACGCGCCGGTCGCTTTCACATTGCGCGGACACCGCGTCCACCAGCCCGGCCAGGCTGTCGGTGACATGGCGGGATTTCCAGCGCCGCGCGATATCGCCCTCGAACTCCACCGCGATATCCAGCCACTCATGCCGATAACCGCTCTCGAAACCGGCCAGCCAGCGCGCGCCGCTCTGCTGGAGAATCAGCCTTGTGTCGGGCTGGCGGCGCAGATCGAGCGCGAGGTCGAACCGTTCCGGCGCGAGGCGCGCGCGCAGCGCCGCGAGCGCCTTCCCGCTCACCACACGGCGGCCCTTCTCGGAGCGGGCATGAAAGAAATCGAACGCGATCACCCGGTCGATCGCCGGCTCCATCGCCGCCAGCGCGAGCGAGGCGGAGGCGGCCAGCACCGTCAGTTCGGCATGCGGGAACCGCTCCTTGATCCGGCGAAAGGCGGGGAAGGCCGTGATGAAATCGCCGATATGATCGACCTTCACCGCCAGGATGCGCCGGATCTTCTCCCGCGCGATCAGCGGATGGCCCGCGGCGAACACCCGCACAGGCTCGGCATCGGGCAGATAATCGTCGTAATCGGGCGAGAAGACGGCGCTGAAGAACGGATCGCCCGTGAGGAACAGATCGCCCCAATCCCGCGCGAACCGCCTTGAGTTGTAGCTGTCGGCCAGGGCGGCGCGGCTGACCATTTCGTGATGCACCAGGCTGACCGCGGGGGTGAACACCACGGATTTCCCCGCGCGTCGGACCCGCAGATTGAAATCCAGATCGTTGTTGACCACCGCATGCGCCTCGTCGAACCCGCCCAGCGCGTCGAACACCGCGCGTCGCATCATCATGCAGGCCCCGGTGACGCTGATCACGTCGCGCTGGGTCAGCGCCAGGCCGAACGGGCCGGGTTCGTCGCGCGGATAGAAGCGGAAAGCGTGGCGCGCGGCGTGGCGCGCCAGGAACATGCCGGCATGCTGCACCCTGCCATCGGGGTAGAGCAGCTGTGGGCCGACCACGCCGATCTCCGGGCGCTGCGCCTGCGCGACCAGACCATGCAGCCAATGCGCGTCCGTCACCTCGATATCGTCGTTGAGGAACAGCAGATAATCCCCGCGCGCCTGTCGCGCGCCGCGATTGTTGAAGCGCGACCAGTTGAACCGCCCGGGCATCGCGATCACCCGGTCGGCATGGGCGGCGATCCAGGCCCGGCAGGCCAGCTGCTCGGCGGTGCCATCCTTGGGGATGTTGTCCAGCACGATGATTTCGTAATCGGGCCAGGCGGTGCGGGCGCGGATCGAGCCGATCGCGGTGCGGATCAGCTCGCGCGCGGCGTTGGTCGGGATGATGATCGAGACCTTGCCGGCGGGCGCGACTCTCCGCCGCAGCCGGTAGCTGCCGGCGACCGGCCCGGCCAGCACATCGCCGCTGATGCCCCGCCGGCGCATCGCCTGACGCAGCGCGCGGCGTTCGAGGGCACGTGTGGCGGCGCGGCGGGACGGGTGCGGCGGGGCGGCGGCGCACAACACCTTTGGCACATGTCCAATACCCCCGCGCGCGGCCGCGGCGTGCTCGGTCAGCCGCAGTACGGCGTCGTATTCGCCGCGCGTGGCCAGATCGCCCTCGCACAGCCCCGCCTCGCGCAGCAGGGCGGCGGAGGCGGCCCAGAGACGGCCGATATAATTGGTCGAGAGCAGCAGATCGGGCGAGAAATCCGGCTTGAAGAACGCCTTGTCCTCGCCGTCGGCCGGATCGATCCGCCGCTCGTCGCTGTAGAGGAACGCGATGCGCGGATCGAGCGCACGCGCGAGGCTGAGCTCCAGCAGCGCGTCCTCGCCGAGCCGGTCGCCCGGCGCCAGCGTGATCAGCGGATCGGCTCGCGGGATGCTGTCGGCGAGCGGGCGGTCCGGCTGGACCGGCCGGATGCGCACCCGCTCTCCCAAGCGCTGTAAAGCGGGCTCCAGCGCCTTGGCGAGGCGCGCGGCCGCGTCCTCGCTCCGCGTCAGGATGACCGCGCGCCAGGATTCGTAGGCCTGCCAGCGGAGACTTTCGATCGTTTCCGCCAGCCAGGCCAATGCCGCCGCGTCGCCGGCCACGTCCTGGCCGGGGGCGAGGATCACGAGGCCCCAGCACGGCGTCTGGCCGCGCGCGGCCAGAATGGCGTGGTGCAGGTCAATCTCCGCTTGCGGCATCTTCGCGCGCGGCATCCATGGCCCCGGCCCGGAGGCGGCCTTGTCCGCCCGCACCGTGAAATCGATCTCGCGGGTCCGCCCGGCGACATCGCGGATGACGATGTGGACATCGTGCATCCCCGGCTTCATCACCTGCGGGGGGATGACCATGGCGAAGCCGCTGAGCTGCGCGTCATAGGCGGGGAAGGCGGTCTGCAGATCGTCGCGGCGGATGCCATGATGCGCCCGGCCCTGCGACCGGCCATCGACGAACACCTCGATGCCGGCGATCCGCTCATGGCCGAAGGCCCAGCCGTTGAGCGACATGAAGCCGCGTACCGTCTCGGTCGCCACGCCATCCTGGATCGCCGGCACGTCCAGGAAGAAGCGGATCTCGCCCTCCTCGGATCGCGGCGCGGCCTGAGGAGGGGGCTCGTGTGGCGGGGCGTATGGAACCGGGGGGGCGGGGCGCGCCGCGACCGGCTGGAAGACCACGCTCTCCTCGCCATCCCGGCCGCGCGCCACCAGGCGCAGGACATGCTCCCCCTCGAACCGCCGTCCCAGCGCGGCGGCGAAACGGAAGCCCGATGTCGGGGCGCCGGGGATGCGCGGGTAGCGATTTCCCACATCGGGGCGGTCTTCGCCAATCATGGCCGCGCCGAGCGGTTCCTCGTCGAGTTCGATGCGGATATCGGCGATGCCGGCGGAACAGATCGCCCAGCCCTTGACGGCGAGCTGGCCGTCGCCGGTCAGGCTCGCCTCCTCGCAGCTGAGCCGGACGACGTTCTCCGGGGCGCGGCGGCGCAGCCGCTCGGGACGGACCAGAGGGGCGGTGAACACGCGCCTGATCCCGCCCGTGGCGGTCACGGCGAGGCGCACGGTGTCCTGGGCGAGATCGGCGTCGGTTGCTTCCTGCTGGAGCAGGAAGCCGGCGGTCAGCGCGTTCGGGTATTCCGGATGCGCCGCCGCCACATCGTCGCGCCGGAGGTCGCGCTGCGCGTCGCCCACCAGCCGGTCGCCGACGAAGACGCGCAGCTGCTCGAGGGCGGAGAGGCTGGCCACCCAGCCAACCACGCGCAGGATGCCGCGATCGTCGATCCGCGCGGTCTCGATGGTTGCCCGAATCGGCGGCGGCGCCTGGGGCATGCGCGCGGCCGCCGGCGCAGCGGCGCGGGGGGGTGCCCGCTTCAGACCAAGCCGCACCGCATGATCGTGCCGGCCCGACGCGGTTTGCACCAGCAGCCGCAGCGTCGTGTCCACCGGCAGCGAGTCGGGCAGGGTGGCGGCGAACACGAACCCGGTCGCCCCCTCCGGCAGGGCGTCGCCGCCGAGCAGGGCGAACTCCGCCGCCGAAGGGACGAGCCGGGCTGGGCAGAGCCGCGCCGCGCCGAACGCGACATCGACCGAGGCGGTCGCTTCCTCGGCGGCCACCCAGCCGATGCCGCTGAGCCGCCCGCCGGGCGCGACGGGGGAATCCGGCTCCGGCCGGATCAGATGCACCAGGCTCATGCCCGGCCGGAGCCGATCATGGGTCCGCTCAACCGCGAGCGCGTGTCAGCCAGCGGTCTTCGCCCGCACGGTGCGGGCGAGATCGCCCACATTGTGGAGATTGTCGAGTTCGCGCGTGTGGAACTTGATGCCGTATTTCTCCTCGATCGCGATGATGATCTCGATCTGCTTGAAACTGTCCCAGCCTGGCACGTCCCGCGCCGTCAGCTCCGGCTTCAGCGTCATGTCGTCGCGCATGAACACGTCGCGGAATATGTCGGTGAGCTGGTCGTAGATCGCCGTATCCTGCATCACATTCCCTCCTGAGCCCTCTGTCAGCCTTCCCGCACGTCGATGAACGTCTCCGCCGCGTGGAAGCCGGCGAGGTCGAGCACGGCGCGGCTGGCACCGTCCGCCGCCTCATGCTCGACGGCGAATCCCAGCTTCGCGTAATGATCGCGCACCATCGCGTTCTTCTTCGTGGGCACATACTCGCCCACCAGCCGCCGCGCGCCCAGCTGGCGCGCCTGTTTGGCAACCAGATTCAGCGTCGTCGGCTCGACCTGCCTTCCCAGCACGCGGCAGCTCATCAGCCAGGTGTCGATCAGCAGATCGTCCGCCTCACCCATGCGGCCGATGACGATGGAGATGATGCCGTTGTCCCCGAAGCGGTCGAGCAGGCGCAGCTGCAGACCGAAGGCGCGATTGTCGCGCATCACGCCCAGCACGTCGTCCTCGGTGTAGCGGCGCGTGGTGAGGTTGAACTGGTTGGTCTTGTTGATCAGTTGCACTGTACGCGACAGGCCGACCTGATCGAAGCGGCGCCACACCAATTGCATTTCCAGCCCACGCAGATAGGAGGGCAGATCGGTGGCCGAACTGCGCAGCGCCTCGCGCAGGCGGTTGCCCTGATACTGCCCGCCGCGTTCGCGATCCTCCTGGGTGACCGCCAGGCCCTCGAAATACCCGGCATCGGCCAGGGTTTGCGCGTAGCTGACCGGATCGTCCCCCACCTCGGGCACCGCCACCATCGGCAGCTCCTGACGCACCAGGCTGCGCTCGAAGGGGTTGTCATCGACGAACACCAGGCTGTCGAGGCCGATATTCAGCTCTTGCGCGATGGCGCGGATATTCGTGGCCTTGTCGCACCAATTGGCGACGAAGCAGGCGATGTCGCCACGCTTGAGCACCATCTCGGGATGTTTCTCAAATGGCTCGAGCGCGTTGGCCTCGTCGTTCTTGGAACACACGGCGAGGATGATGCCGCGGCGCGATAGCTCGCGGCAATATTCCTGAAAGGCGACGAAGGCCTCACCCAGCGCGCTGCCCTGGCCGAGAACAATGCCCTCCAGCCCGTCATCGCCGATCACCCCGCCCCACAGCGTGTTGTCGAGATCCAGCACCAGGCATTTGTAGGATTTGCCCTGTTTCGCGGCGATGATGCGGGCGACCAGATCGCCATAGACAGGCGCCGCGGCCGGCGACACTTCCTGCTTGGCCCGGTGCCACAGCCCGGGATCATGCCAGGCAGCGAGCCCGTCGCGCGCCGCCCGCTCGTCCAGCGCAAGCAGATCGACCCCCGCTTCGTCGGCCATCGGCCGCAGCGCGTGGGTGAGCCGCGCGATGAAGCCGGCTTTGGAGCCAGGGAGACGATGTTCGTTGTTACCCAGGACCGTCGTGGTCACCGGCAGAGGGGTTTGGTGCATCACCGGGCAGCGGAACGCCGCGCGGGCGAGGCGCCAGCATTCACGGATGCGGTTCTGCACGTCCTCCAGCGCCGCATCGGCCTCCTGTTGCGTCATCGTCGCGTTAACCCCTGCCGCGAGATGCGGCGAGTCGAACGCGAAAAGAACGTGACTTGGATTAAATCGATACAAACCTGAACTCGTGTCGGACAACTCTTGCCAATACTGACCGTAATCGGCTTCATAGATGGAAACAAGGAATTCGCGCCGGAGTGCCGCGATGCGGATGGCCGGGAACAGATGGGCGAGGGTGGAGGAGCCGAGGACGGCGAGGCGGATTTCCTTGAGCTTCGGCTGCGAGGCGTCGCGGCCCGCTTTCAGGAGGCTGTCGAGAGCGTTGATGCGGATGAAGTCGAGGTTGTGATTAGCGAGGGAAGTGACTTTGTCGAACCAAGCGGCCTGCTCCACGGAAATAGCTCCGAGGGACGACCGCCAATCGGCAATCGTGGGCAGCCAGGCGAGGTTCGTCATCGTGGATCGCCTTTTGATGATGCCGCGACTAGAAAGCAGATCGTACGTTGCGGCGCAATACAAAGTCGTTCCGTAGTTATGCTGGATGGCCGAAAATTTGGAACTGTATATCCTCTTTTTTGACAGTGGGTGGCATCGAGCGTGACGAGTGTTTCGATGGGAATTCCGAGTTCAGCGAGCAGCGTCTGCGCGGCAAGTATTTCGTTGGATTTCTCGGCGATGTCGAGCCGGTCAACCCCCTGGAACCAAGCGATTCTAAAGACTCAATTATTCCCGGACGGACACTTAGACATTTTCCAATTCGGGAATCCTGGTTATTTTCAATCGACCAACTTCGCAATGCGTGTGTGGCAGATCGGACTCACTTGCAGCAAACTCTAAGCAGTGAACAGCCATGCCTGTAGAACGACCATCCCGATCAGCATGCAACGAGCATATGGTAGCCCATACAATATCTCAGCAGAACGTAAGCATGCCATGACATCATGACCGGAATACGGCGCAACTCAGAACTCGGCGGAAAACAATCGACCATTGGGCTCAGCAGAGGAACTTTATTAGTATGGCAAATCCAAATTAATTAAAATCACAATCCGGTCATGTCCCGCATCAGTGTTTTCGTCGCGTCGACAGTATAGCCATTTTCAGACGTTAGCACCATCCGATTAACTTTTTTGATCCGATTGCTGTATTGCCAAACCCTCGTACGCAGCAACCGCCGCCCGGCAAACCCGCTCCCATCCAGCATGGTTATAAATCAAACCGTCAGTAGGATGGGGCGCGAACGACTCAATATACCCAATCATGAGGCCTGAATGGAAGCCTCGGACCGTTCCTGCCGGATAATCGGTAGTTGCGACGCGGACATAGAGCAGCGTGTTTCGCCCATAAGAGTTGACAGCGCTTGTGAGGCGGGATAATTTCTCGTCTTGAAGGACGCCATTAAAGATTCTATACACAAAAATCTTTGTTCCGGTGGCGAGATCTTCGATCAGCTTCGTGCGCAGGAAGTCAAGTTGCCTTACGATCCTCGTAAGCGCTTCGGCCTCACTGACTTCCTGCGAGATACCGGTATGGTCCCATCGAAAACGATAGCGTGTGTTGGATACGCCCCAATGTGAGTCGCTAAGGCGGCGCATCGTTAGCGCCGCTACGTCGCAAAGACCGTCAAACCTAGATTCTAGAGCAGTACACAAACCAACGTCTGAAGTACTCGCCCAACGCAGCAGTCCCATCGGTTCGACACCGACGTGGCGCTGCCAGAAACCAAACTCACAGCCAAATCCCCAATCATCGCCGCGAAGTTCACCACCTCCAAGGCTTTCAAAACGGAGCGCGAGATCAGCGGCCGGGAGGTCGGGCATCTCGCTTACTCCATGATAACCAGAACACCAAAGAGGATAAGCGTTCTCAGCGCGACGTCGCAACTAGCTAAGCCGCCAGTTTCCTAACACGGTCGCTTTGTAAGAGGCGGGAACACTTCGTGCGACATGTGCCTCATGGGCACGTGAGTTGATGACGAGCACCTCGTTGAGGAACTCCGCCCGCTTGCCGGATTGGGCTAAGCACACCTGGCTGAATGCTTTCGTCAGCACGCCCGGACCGGTCGTTCCCCAGATATTAAGCCTCCTCTGTTCTTCGATCGCAGTCTTAATATCATCAATGGCGAGACGGAGCGCGCGCTCGATCACCGGATGATTTGGTGCAGAAGCAATGAAAAGATTGTTGAAATGGGTGGAAGGGTAGCCACCTGTGACCAGAATAAGGCGCTTGTGCCTTGCGAGATCCAACAGAGCGTCCAAACCCCCTCGTGACTCATCGTCTGCATCAATATAGATCCCTCCGTTTAGAGCAAGGTAAGCTAGCCGAATGAAGTCAGCCTTCATGGCTGGATGATGACAGTAGTCAAAACATTTGACTGTATCATGATTAAAATTGCTCGATAGAAAATTTCTGGCGGTCCGTTCGTTAAGAAGTGTATGCGAACGGCAAAGAGAAGCCCAGTTCGTGATGAGGTTCGCGATCTCTTCTGGAGGTTCTGGCTTATCCCAAAACTGGATGATATGGCGAGGAATAAGGCCATTCTCAACGGGAGGCGTAATTCGGGTCTGTACCCGGATAGTGGCGAAGTTCAGACGCTGGTCCGCAGCCAGGCCCTGTATCATTAGAGAGTGCGGTTGAAATGAACCGGGCGAGCGCTCGATCCAACGCTCGCAGAAGTTGAGCAGTAAGTCAGTATTGCCTTGCTTTAAAAGTATCGTTGCATAAATACTTTGAGCTTCTTCTGAATGACTTTCGTTTGAAATTTTCTCGATAATTTTAAGTGCTTCTTGCTCTCTGTCGGTTTCATAAAGGTGGCGTGCGAGTTCGGTCAGCACTCCACTGGACTCGGGCGTTCCCGCATCCATTAAGAGGGTAATGTAACCGACAAGACTTTGTTCATCTCCGACAGATATGAGCCAATCGACGATAAGGGCCGGTCTGACAGCTGCACCGTTGGATGCGAATGCCGACACGAAACTATCCCCAAGACGTTTTGCAACCTGCTTTCTGCCTGCTTTCGCTAGCAGCCCGGCAAGCCGAATGCCGTCTTGTGGAGATAAACCGCTCGTGCGTCGAGCCGAGAGAAGACCTTGTATTTCGCGATAGAAGACCTGTAAACGCTCAGTCTTTCCACGGTATGATTCAGTATCAGCTGGAGGTACTTTATCGCGCGCGATTCCACGCAATGCTCGACGTGCAATGTCCCAAGCGTTAGATGCAAGTGCTGCATCGCATACGCTCAATCTCAAGCCTACGCTTTCCGAAACGTCTGAGCGAAGAGCAAGATGACAGTCGAGAGAGCGCCGGTTTTTCCGAAACACTTTATACACATCTGCAGCAAGACTTATTGCTAATGCATCTGTCGGCGCAATAGACATCATCTCGATAACAATTTTATAAGCCGCTGGAAAGTTTATAACTGATATGAAATAGCTGCAGAGGTTCATACGGGCGGTCAAGCCTCGTGGATAAGTTAAACACGCTGTCGTTAAGAGTCCGCAATATGTTTGAGCATCCCCCTGCTTCCACACGGATGCGGCTGCGTGAAGTAGGAGAGAGTATTCTTTGGGCAGTCTCTTCTCGGGCTCTTCAGCATCGTAAGGCTCAAAAAAATAATCCGCATTAGGCTTGCGGCCCTCAAAATATCCATGCCTGATGTAGTGGTGGCGTCCCGAGGTGAACGTTCCCCTTTTTATAGATTCGGCTATCTGAGGGTACTTAGATAGATAGTATGTCTCATCAAATTCCATACCATAAAGAAATCTCTTTATAAAGTCAAGGAGATCGAAGTATTTTACTGATGCTATGCCGGTCTTTGCGTCAACTTTCATTGAGCGATTTAGCAAATAAAACGGTGGCGGATATGGCATTAAACCAGCCTTGGATTCATTGGGGTAGACGGAGTGTTCCGTTTTCAGATTGCATTAATCGAGATTAGAACTGTATGATCACGTTGCGGGCATCATTGACCGGCGGTGGGGATGAGGTGTTACCTGTCGCGAAAGTCACAGAGAGTAGACCACATGGTCATTCCGATCGTGTCGAATATTGGTATGGAAGCTCCGGTGGTTAATCAGGGGTGAGGCATATCGCCATAGTCCGTTCACACAACTCCACCCAGCACCCCAGCGACAGATCATGCGCGTTCTCCCCCGGTGCGAAACGGTCGACATAGCCCTTGTACAGCCCATCCTCGAGCTGATCCACACTTCCCGGCCCATGACCTGTCGTCGCGCGCTCCACCCAGAGCAGCGTCCCCGATCCGTAGCGGCGTATCGCCTGCCATAGGGAATGTGCCTCCGCCGCCGTCAGCGGCGCCATGCCGTGAAACACGAAGATCTTCTCGCCGGCCTCCAGGTCCTCGATCAGCTTGCGCACGAGGAACGGCACCCGGCGCGCCTCGCGCGCATGGATCTGCTCGGGGGTCAGCGCGCCGGCCTTCACCCAGGCGTGGTAGAGAAACCCGAAGCGGCGATCCAGAACCATGTATTCCTCGCCGTTGGTCGAGAGCTGCACCTCCAGCTTTTCCGGCGCCCCCATCCCCTCGAAGCGCGCGTCCAGCGCCGCCAGCAGTTTCGGCAGCGGGGAACTCGAGAAGCGAAGCAGCCCCAGCGGCTCGGCGCCACAGCGCCGCTGCACAAGCCCGAACTCGCAATTCTCGCCCAGACTCTCGAAGCGCAGCATCAGCGCCCGGTCGGCGGCCGGGTCCCGGGGCGGATCGGGCGCGCGGTCCGGCGCGGGAGGGGCGGGCAGAGGCGTGGGCGCGTCCTCCTCCCCTTGCGGCTCCAACCGATGCGGCACCGCGGGCACGGGCACCAGATACGAGGCCACCGGATGCGCGGGCAAAGGCAGCAACTCGCGTCCCCGCAGGGAGGGCCGGCCCGTTTCGGTCAGCCGCGCCTCCACCCAGCGATGCAGGCGCTGATCCTCCGCCAGAAGCTCCCGCAGCACGCTCTGGGCGGCGGCGCCAAGCGTCTCGAAGGACAGGCGGGCCGGGGGCGCCCCATCCTCCGCGAGGGCCGCGACATCCCACCGCGCGCGGGCCCACGCCCCATGGCGGGCGGCGTCGGTCACCTCGATGTCGCGGGTCACGATCGCCTCGGCGGCTTGGTCATGGCCGCCCTCGCCGAGAAACCCGACCATCGGCGCGAACGGAAAGGTCTCGCGATCCGTCACGATGGACGTGGCAAGCCGCTGCAATTCGGCCAGGGACGGGGAGGGGGGATCATCCGGCGCCGCCACGCACAGGACGTCCCGCCAATGCCGGGTCTCGGGCGAGGCCTGCGCATCGGCGGAGAACAGCCGCTCCAGGATCGTATTAATATGCGCCACCGCGCGCTCGATCGGGTCGCGCAGGATGGTGAAGATGTCATCCTCGAAACGCGGCGCGTTCCAGCTCTCCAAGGCGCGCAGCGATGTCGCGCCATGCACATAAATCGTCCCGGCTACTTCGATTTCGAGGACGACATCCTTCACGGCGCGGAAGAATTCCGCCTCGGAGATCCGCCGCTCATCGAGGATGTCCGTGTTCAGCGCGGCATGGCGCAGGCTCAGCCGCGCCGAGAGGGCCGCGCCGGGGCAATGCGGCATATGGATGAACAGCAGCCGGCGCCGGTCGGGAAACACCGACAGGAGGTTGCGCGCGAAGTTGCGGCGGAATTCGCCGCTGCGCAGGGCGGCGGCGAGGATATCGGCGATGTCGTGGCGGCACTCGGCCATCGCCGTGTCGATGGATTCGGGCGGGCGGCCATGGACCGCGTGATAGATCTGCCGCGGCAGCACCCCGGCGAGGTCGAGATCGCCGATCAGGCCGTCCAGCCCGGTCGCGTCGCGGTAGAAGCGAAACAGGGCCAGAACATCGCGCATTCGCGTCGGCGCCGCGGCGCGACCGCGCGCCGTGACGGCGCCGGGATCCGGCACGGCGGCATGCATGGCGGCGGGAAGGGGGTGGGGCGCCCGCATGGTCAGGCGGCGCGCCGCCACACCGCATGGGCCAGCCGATAGGCGCTCCGGCAGACATTCACCCATTGGTCGAGCAGGAAATCATGCGCGTCCTCGCCGGGCGCGAACCGGTCGAGATAGCCCACCAGATAGCCGGCCGCCCGGGGCTCCACGGTCCCGCCCGGATGGGCCGCGTCGGCGCGCGTCACGAACAGCAGCCGGTTCGGCCCATGGCGCCGCAAGGCGGCCGCGAGCGGAAACACCATTTCCTCGGCCAGCGCGTCCATACCCTTGAACACGAAGATCTTCTCGCCCAGTTCGATGTCCTCGAGTAGTTTGCGCACCAGCACCGGGACGCGCCGCGCCTCGCGGCGGTGCAGCGCCTCGGCGGTCATCTCGCCGGCGTTCACCCAGGCATGATAGGTCAGGCCGTAGCGGGAATCCTTGACCATGAACTCCCGGCCATTGGCGGACATCTCGACCCGCACCGAATCCGGCAGGCCCATGCCCTCGAACCGCGCCGCGAGGGCGGTCAGCAGATTGGGCAGCGGCGTGCTGGCGAAGCGCAGCAGCCCCAGTGGCTCGGCGCCGCATTTGCGCTGCACCAGGCCGAACTCGCAATTCTGCCCGAGGCTCTCGAAATGCAGCATCAGCTGCGACAAGGCCAGTTGGTCCGCGCGCAGGACGGCGTCGATATCCACCGCGACCGGCGTGTCCGACAGCAAGGCCGCGTGATCGGACGCCGCCAGCCGGTCCGGATAGAGCCGCAACGCGATCAGGGCGACGGCCAGTTGCCGCGTGTCCTGCCCCTCACCCAGCTCCGATGGACGCGCGGCGTCGGAGGTTTCGAACACGATTTCCAGCGACGGGCGCAGCGCCAGCACCGCGGCGGGAATGATACAGGCGCGCTCGCCGCGGCGGGCCAGCGTGAACACCCCCACCTCCACCCCGTTCGCCAGCACCCGCACCCCTTGTGTGGCCAGACGGCCTTCCACGACATGCGGACGGAGCTGCAGGGTCAGCAGATGGGGCAGGGGCGTGCGCGGCGCGGGCAGGACCAGAACGCTGCGCCGGCCCAGCGACCAGGTCTCCGTCGCCTCGGACTGCGCCCAGCCCGCGGCGCAGTGGCGCAAGGCCTCGCTGCCGGCGCGAAACAGCAGCGACAGCTCATCCTCCGGCGGCCAGATCATGGGATGGTCCGCCGCCATGGCGCCGCGCGGCAGCACTTTGGTCTTGTTCGTCATGACGCTGATCTTACAGAAAGGCACTGTCTCTCCCTACGAGAGAATGATCGGTTTGGACGCCGTGTCGCGGGCGGCGTCCGGTGTGCCATCCCGATCTTGAGGTCTGTCAGTCTTTCATTACGCTGGCGCAAACCGTCGGTATCGTACACGCTGATGTCATCGTGGCGGGATCGGGCAAAAATTGACCGAAACGAGATGGTTTTCCATCCCGGCTTTCTCTATACGACCGGCATCGCTGCCATATTGGCCATATGGCATAGGACATCGAAGGGAGATTTTGGGTATGCGCGCGGCAGTTTTGACCGCCTTTGTGGGCGTCATGTTGAGCACGACATCCGTCGTCGCTTTGGCGGCCGATCCGTGTCTCAACCCGTCTGACGACATGATCTTCTCCTGCCTCAAGCCAGGCAAGACCCGCGGCATCCGCCCGGGCGGCGTGCCGGCCGCGGCAGCCGAGCCGACTCCGGTCGCGACGCCCGCGCCCGCCCCGGCGCCCAGGCCGGTGCGTGAGGCGGTGGTCCGTCCGCAACCGTTGCCGTCGCACGAGGCGCCTCCCGCTCCAGTGGCGCAGACCCAGCCGGCGGAGTCGTCCGGCGGACGGGTGGATCTGGCCTTGCAATTCGCCTCCGGCTCGGCGGACACCACGCCGGAGGCCCGCGCCCGTCTCGACGGCCTTGGGCGCCAGCTGGCACGGCCAGAACTGGCCGATCTGCGGTTCCGCATCGAGGGCCATACCGACACCACCGGCAGCCGCGAGGCGAACAAAGCGCTCTCCCAGCGTCGCGCCGAGGCCATCGTCGCCTATCTGACCACCAAGTTCGGCCTTCCCGCCGGCAAGCTGGAGCCGATCGGCGTCGGCGAGGACAATTTGCCGGTGCCCACCGCTGAGAACGTCTCCGAACCCCGCAACCGGGTCGTGCGCATCGTCGCTATCGGCGGCTGACAGGTTCCCGCCGGGTGGGGATGTCTCCCGGAGCTGTCGTCTGTTCTAAAGGTTTCCAAAGGCACGCCTTGGGCGGGGTCCAGGGGCAGAGCCCCTGGCCTTTCTTATATGCAGCCGATCACAGCGGCACCTTGCCCCGGGCCGGCGTGATCGCCGCGCGCACCGCCGCGGGTGGCGCACTGCCTGACGCCGCGCCCTGGCCGATCAGCGCGAACGGCGCCCAGAAGAACGGATGGGTCACCGATCCGTCGCCCTTGGCCGAGGCCTCGAGCACCCGCAGCTGATAGGTGCGCAGCGCGGCCGCCGGCCCCGATTTGTCGGTGTCCTTGAGCATCAGGGCGATCACCGCGGCGGCGACATTGGTGTCGGTGTCCCAGTGGGTGATCACCATGTCGCGTGCGCCGGCATAGAAGAAGCTGCGCGCCAGCCCATCCAGCGCCTCCGCCGCCGCCTCGCCGGACGGGCCGCCGGTGTTGCAGGCCGACAGCAGCACGAGGTCGGCGTCGTCGAGATGCATCGCCTGCACGCTGGCCGCGCTCAGCAGCGCGCTGGAGGCATCGGCGGCGCCGGGCGATGGCGAGGTCACGATCGCCGGCTCGGAGAGGCATTTCAGATCCGTCGGCAGCAGCGCATGGGTCGCGAAATGGATGATCCGGTAGTTCTTCAGCGACATGTGGCGCACCGCGTCGGCGGTGAATTTGTCGCCGAGGATCTCGTCCTCGTCCGACGCCCCGGTGATCTTGCGCGCCCGGTCGAGCTCGGTCCGGGTCTCCGGCAGCAGCGGCAGTTCGGCGAAGCGCGACGCGTCGTCGCCGCAATTGGCGCCGAAGCGGCGGCGCGCCTGCTGCAGGCTCACCGGGCGGAAATCGCCGAAGCCGATCCAGGGCTTCGAACCGGCGATCGCGGTGGTGGCGGAGGCGAGGGCCTTCTGGCGCAGCAGCACGAAGCTGGGCGCGGAGGTGGCATGGGCGATGACCATGCGCCGCAGCAGCCACGGCGCCCCGCCGTAGTCGGGCACGTCGCCTTTGCGGACATCGTACGGGGAGGTGAGCAGCGCGCCGAACGGGATCTGCAGCAGCGACCCCGAGGCGATCACCACGAGACCGCTGGCGCCGTCCAGCATCCCCGCGTCCGGGCCGAACAGAATGGCATAGAGTTCCGCCGCCGCCTGCATATCGAAGGGCTTGCTGCCGCCCGGATCGGCCTCGACGCCGGCGCGGAAGCGCTTGACCAGCGCGTCGAGGCGCGCGTGACCCCCATCGACCTTGGCGACCGTGGCATGGCCGTCCCGCACCAGGACGGTCCAGGCATCGCTGTCGACGACCCGGATCAGGGCGAGGACCTCGCCGGGGCGCAAGACCTTGTAGACCGTGGGCAGCGGAATGACGGGCTCGACCAGCTGGCCGTAATTGGGCGAGGCCGATTGCACGTCCTCCGCCGCATCGGCCCGCGTCTTCTCGAGCGCCTCGATCTGCTTGTCCAGCGCGGCGGCCTTGGCCGCCACATCGGGATTGTCGAGACTGCCCTCCAGCGCGCCGCGCTGGACGTTCAGCGCGTCGATCTGCGTCTTGGCGTCGTCGAGCCGGCGCGCCGCCTCGGCGGCCTTGGGATTGTCGGCGTTCTCGGACACGCGCGCCGCGGCGCTTTGCAGGATTTCGCGGGATTTCGAATCGCGGACCAGCTGCGCCGCCTCGAAGAACTCGCCGATCCGCGTCTGATCGTCCCCGACTCCCCCCTCGGCCCCTTGGGCATAGGCGGCGAGGCAGGCCTTCATCAGGACCGGCTCCACCCCCTCGTTCAGCCGCCGCAGGCCCTCGATGGCCTGGCGGCACGAGGTCAGCGCGCCGGAGGCATCGCCATCGGCGAATTGCTCGCCCGCCCGCCGCAGCAGCGCCTGCGCGCCCGGCAACGAGGCTGGCACGACCTTGTCGAACGCAGCAGCCGCGCTGCCGAAGAGCGACGACGCGGCCCGCGCCGTGCCAAGCCGCATGGCGGCCAGCCCGGCGGTGCGCAGCAGATAGCTCTGCACCCGCGGCTGGCTCAGACCATTGGCGAGGGCGAAGCGTTCGGCCGACTCGATGGCGGCCTCGCTTTCGGCGGCGCGGCCGAGCATGCGCAGCGCCCAGGATTCGTTGCGCCGTACCTCGACGATGCCGGCCAGCGCCGAGCAGCGCGCCGGATCGAGGTTGCATTGCTGGCCGGCAAAACTATCGGACCGCTCATCCCCCGCGGCGGCGCGATCCGTGCCGGCAAGGGCCGCTCCGGCTCCGGTTCCCGCCTGGCCGCCACCGGCCGGCTCGATGCCGGCCAGCCGGTCATAGCGGGCTTCCGCCAGTTCCAGCATCGGTAGGGCGAGCTCCGGCTTGCCCTGGTTCAGCAGATGGATCGCCTCGTAATGCGGAAAGCGCGCGGTGTTGTTGGGATCGAGGCTGTTGGCGACGAGCCGCCGCGCGCGGTCGAAATAGCCGTCCGCCTCGGCATAGCGCCCCTCGTTGGACAGCTGCAGGGCCAGCGAGATCAGCGCGGTGGTGGTGGCGGGGTCATCAGTACCATTGGCGGGCTTGCGGCGCTTCTCCTGCAGCCGAAGAATGTCGCGCCACGCGCTCTCCGCGCTGGCGGACTGGCCGAGGCGGTTGGCGTTGGTCGCCGTGCGCACGAGGTTGTCGTAGCTCGCCTGATCGTCCGCGCTCAGCGCCTCGGCCGCCGTGCCCGCCGCGGCCAGCGCCGAGACCTGAGCCGAGGCGGCCTCCGGCGCCACGCGGCCCGACAGCACGCCGATGGAGCGCTCCATCGCCGGCACCGCGTTGGTCACGCCGTCGGCCAGCCAGGCCTGACCGTTGACGACCGCCGCCAGGGCGATCACGTCGAAGCCGTTGGTTCGTTTGCGGCAGGCCAGGGTGCGCGCCGGCTGGCCGTCGAGGATGGTGCGCGCCACCGGCGCGTCGCAGACCAACCGGCGGTCGAGTTCCGCGCGCCAGGGGCTCGATGCGACCAGATCGTCGATCGCGGCGGCCTGCACCGCGCCGCCGGAGCGGATGCGCGCGCTGGGCTGCGACGTCCATTTGCCGCAGAACACATTGCCGCCCATCCCGGTCCGTTGCAGACCGCATTCCTCATGCGTGCTGTTCTGCCCGACCGCCAGCGTCGTGCCGTTGTCGCCGGCGCCGCTGCCCGAGACATAGGCGTCCGGCGGCGGCGTGTTGCACGACGCCAGCAGCAGGGTCGCGAGGGCCAGCGGAAGACCCAGCGTACGAAATGAAACGCGCATGTCAGTAATCCTGGTCCGAGACGCTGGGCAGGAGGAAGTCCGGATCATCGTAGCTGTCGTTCAGCGCGCTGAAGATGATGTCGCGCAGCGGCGAGCCGGCGGGCAGCACCTGGGTGGACAGGATCGTGCAGTTCACCGAGGCGATCGGACAGCCATTCAGCAGGATGCTGCGGTTCGGCTTGAAGGTGGCGGTCGGCAATCCGAAGCCGATCGAGGCCAGCGAGGCCGCCACGCTGCCCGGCACCAGAATGCCCTGCGCGTTCAGCAGCGAACTGTTGGTGAAGTCGGTCAATGTCCGCGTGTCCGGCCCGGTATAGAACACTTCCAGCGCCCCGACATTGATCGAGCCGGTGCCGGTCCCGTTCGAGAGATACAGGATGACATTGGCCGCGCTGGCCAGGGTCTGCGGGCTGCTCAGGCCCCCGCTGAGATCGATCGTGCCGCTGTTGTTGGTCAGCCCGTTGGACGTGCCGAGGATGAAGCGGGCCAGCGGATTGCTCTGGCCGGTGAGCGGCGTGACGGTGACGCCCTGCGCCAGCCGGATCGACCCGGTGGTCGAGGTGAAGGAGGCGCCATACGAGGTGGTCGTCGAGGGATCGAAGGGCGATTTGGTATTGGCCGGGCGCGGATAGGTTCCCGCGATCGCGGCGGGGCCGTCCGTCCGGATCGTCAGCTGCCCGTCCGAGGCCAGGGTGAGAGCGCCCTGGGCGGTGACCACGATCCGCGACGCGGACCAGGACGCCGGCCCGGTCTGGGTCACCGCGGCGTCGGAAGTGATGTCGATGGTCCCCCCGCCCGGCGCGCCGGCCTGCAGATTGCCGCCGAAGGTGATCCCCGTCGTATTGGATGGGGCGAGAGTGACCGGACTCGACACGCCCGGGCTGCCGATCGTCAGCGAAGCGGCATCGTGCAGCAGCAATGTCCCTGTCACCGAGAAATCGGCCAGCGTCGCGATGGCGTTCTCGTTGCTCTGGGCGGGCGCCGGCGTGGCCAGGGAAGGATCGTTGCCCAGGATCGCCGATCCGGCGACCGGTGTCGTCCAGCCGAGCCCGGACAAGGTCCAGCCGAGGGCCGCCAGCCCGGCGGCCAGGGTCGGGGTGGGCTGCACCCCGGCGCTGCCGGTCAGCACGCTGGCGGTGACGATCACGCCTGGCGTCTCGGTGATATCGGTGCGCGCGTAGAGCTGCAGCGTGCTGGCCAGCACATTGGCGGGCAGATCGACGGCGCCGCCCACCAGCGTGACCGGCACCGCGCCGGTCGCGGCCGAGAAATCGATGCCACCGGCGGCGAGGCCGCCAGGGGAGGGGGCCGTGGCGGTCGGAATGGCGGCGGCGGGTGCCGCGAACGCGGCGGGCAAAGCCACCGCGCAGGCCGGGCATTCCAGTGCCCAGGTTCCGCTGGCGGCAACCGTGGCGACGGCGATGCCGGAGCGGCCGAAGCTCGTGAAATTCTCCACCCCTGACGGCGCCTGGACGGCGATGCCCTGGCCCGAAGCGGATCCGGCGGCAACGCTGGCGCCGGCGCTCTGCGTGGCATTGCCCGACAGCGCGAGCAGGGCAACGCCCTTGGCGCCGGCGATGATCCCGGCGGTCTGGGCGAGCCCGCCCGCGGCGGTCAATCCGATCGTGCCGTTGGCGCTCAGCGCGCCGGATAGCTGGGCCGTGCCGCCAGTGGCGTCCCACAGGCTGATATTGCCGCCCGCTTCCAGCGTGCCGGCAAGGGTGACCGCGCCGGCACTCGGCCCTGACAGCGCCATGCCGGCGCCCCCGGCGCCACTGCCCACGACGATATCGCCGCCGGCGAGGATCGCGCCGCCGGTCTGATCGAGCGCGCCGGCAATCGTGACCGGGCCCACCGCAATGACGGAACCACCGGTCTGCGTCAGGCTGGCCAGCGCGATCGCGCCGTTGGCGCTGACCAGGCCGCCCGCGAGGGTGGTGACGTCGAGCACGATATCGGCATTGACCGCCCCAGTCGCGCTGAGCGTGGCGCCGTTGAGCGTGGAACCGCCGCCGGAGAGGACGATGCCATCCGCCGTGCCGCCGCCGGTGGTGACGATCAGGCCGGAATTGGCGAGGCCCGCGGTGCCGATGGTCTTGGCCGGCGCGGCAATGGTCACCGAGGCGGCGTTGATCAGGCCGTTGATGTCGGTCAGCGCGCCATCGGCCTGCAGACTGGCGGCGGCGCTCGCGGCCAGCACCGACTGGATCGCGGTCGAGCCGATCGTCAGGCTGCCGCCGGTGGCGGTGAGCGTGAGGGCCCCCGCACCGGTCGCGCCGGATTGGGCGCCGATCCAGCCGTCGATGACCAGGTTGCCGGTCACGCCGATGGACAGATTGCCGCCCTGAACCCCGCCATAGCCGGCTGCCACCGCGGCGGTGCGGATGGCGGGCGCGGTGCTGACGATGGTCAGCGCGCGGGTCGCGTTGGTGGGCGTGTCGATCAGCGTGAAGCCGGCGGTGGCCAGGAACGTGTCCAGCGTGCCGATCGTGTTCAGGGCGCTGGTCAGCGAGACCGAGCCGGCCGTGTTGACCGCGACGAAATTGGCCGGCAGCTGGGCGGTGTCGCTGGCGAGAACGCCGGCGCGTCCGGTCAGCACCGTCGCGGCGATCACGCCCGCGCCGCCCGCATCGGTAATGGAACTCTCGGCATAGAGCGCCAGCGTGCCGCCGGTCAGGGCGCCGGCGATCGAGATCGCGCCCACGGGGCTGGCGGTGGTGGCCGTGCCCGACAGGAAGCGGTTCGCCACCAGCTCGATGGTGCCCGTGCCGGCGGATCCGGTCGTCAGCGTGGCGCCGCTGGCGATGCTCAGCGTGCCTCCGACCGCGATGGTCGCCCCCGCGGCCGCCTGGACCACGCCGCCGAGGGAGGTCGTGTTGACCAGGCGGGCGTTCAGCGGCAACGCCGCCGCGCCGACACCGGCGATATTGAGAGCGGTGACGTCGTCGAGCGAGAAATTCCGCGTGGCGGTGAAGCCGCCGAGCGTGGCGATCGTGTTGGCGTTGGACAGCGTGATGGCGGGCGCGTTGACGCCGAAGGCGGTCTCGGATCCGCCGCCGGTGAGCGGGGGAATTCCTCCCAGGGTAGCGCTGCCGGCACCCGGCATCGTCCATCCGGTTCCGAGCTGCGCGGCGGCATTCCAGCCCAGCGTGACGACCCCTGCCGGGAGCGTGGCGGAGGCGATGCCCGCGCTGCCGGCGAGGGTGCCGGCGACGATGATACCGCCGCTATCCTCGGCGATATCGCCGCTGGCATACAGGCCGAGGCTGCTCGCACGCAGGCTGGCGCCGCCCTGGATCTCGATCGAGCCGCCGAGCAGCGCCACCGGCACCAGACCGGTGGCGGCGGAGCTGTCGATGGAGCCGGCGCGCCCCGCGCCCGAGGCCACCGGCACGGCGACCGACGGCGCGGCGAAAGACGCCGGGAGCGGAACCGTGCAGGCGGGGCATTCGAGCGCCCAGGGGCCGCTGGCGCCGACCGTCGCGACGGTGATCGCGCCGCGCGCGAAATCGGTGAAATTCTCCAGCCCGTTGGGGGCCTGGATGGCGATGCCCTGACCGGCGGTCGCGCCGGCGGCGACGAGGGCGGTGGCCGCGCTCTGCGTGGCATTGCCCGCCAGCGCGAGCAGCGCCACGCCGTTCGTTCCGGCGATCGTGCCAGCGGTCTGGGCGATGCCGCCATTGGCGGTCAGACCGATCGTGCCGTTGGCGAACACCGCGCCGGAGATCCGGGCGGTGCCGCCGGAGGCGTCCCACAGGCTGACATTGCCGGCGGCGGCGAGCGTGCCGGCGATGGCGACCGCGCCCGAGGTCGCGCTGGACAGGGCAATGCCCGCCTGGCCGCTCCCTTGGCCGGCGGTGACATTGCCGCCGGCCAGGATGGCGCCGCCGGTCTGATCCAGGGCGCCGGACAAGGTGATGGCACCGACCGCGATGAAGGTGCCGCTGGTCTGCGCGAGGCTGGGCGCGGTGATGGCGCCATTGGCGCTGACGATGCCGCCATTCTGGGTGACGGCATCGAGCGCGATATCGTTGCGCGCGCCGCCGGTGGCGCTCAGCGTCGCGCCGTTCAGCGTCGAATTGCCGCCCGACAGGGTGATGCCGTCGAGCGTGCCGGTGCTGGTGGTGACGATCAGCCCGCTATTGGCCAACCCGGCCGTGCCGATGGTCTTGGCCGGTGCCGCCAGCGTGACCGATGCCGCGTTGATCAGGCCGTTGGCCAGGTTCAAGGCGGTGCCGGCGGTCAGATTGGCGCTCCCGCTCGCCGACAGCACCGACGGCACCCCGGTCGCGCCGATGGTCATCGTTCCGCCGCCGGCGGTCAGCGCCAGATTGCCGGTGCCACTGGTTCCTGTCGTGCCCCCCTGGGCCCCCAGCCAGCCCTCGACGAGCAGATTGCCGGAGACCGCGACGGTCAGATTGCCGCCGTAGAGATTGCCATACCCGGCCGCGACGGCGGCGGTCGATTTCGTCGCGGCGGTGCTGATCACCGTCAGCGTCGCCGCCGCGTTCCCGGGCGAATCGGCCAGCGTGAGGCCCGCGGTCGCCAGGAATGTGTCCAGCGTATCCACCGCGTTGACCGCGTTGCCCAGCGACGCCGACCCGGCGCTGTTCACCACGGCAAACCCGTATTTCGCCTCGCTGGTGTCCGAGGCCACCAGCCCCGCGCGCCCGGTCAGCACATTGGCGGTGATGACGACGCCGGATGCCTCGGTGATGGCGCCGCTGGCGTAGAGACTCAGGGTGCTGGCCAGCACATTGGCCGGCAGATCGATGCTCGCCCCGACCAGCAGCACCGGCACGCGCCCGCTCGCCGCCGACACGTCGATCGCGCCCGAGATGCCGCCCAAGACGACCGGGACCGACGCCGATGGGGCGGCGAAGGAGGCCGGAACCGGAATGGCGCAGGCCGGGCATTCGAGCGCCCAGCCACCGGCGGCGGTCGTCGCGAGACTCAGGCCGTCGCGTCCGAACGAGGTGAAATTCTCGGCCCCGTTGGGCGCCGCGATGGCGATGCCCTGCCCCGCGGCGGAACCGGACGCCACCATCGCGGCGGAGGCCAGCTGGGTCGCGCTGCCGGTGACCGCCAGCACATCGACCCCGCCCGCGCCGGCGACGAGGCCCGCGCTCTGGGCGATGCCGCCACTGGCGGTCAGCCCGATCGTGCCGTTGGCGAGGACCGATCCGGAGAGCTGGACGATGCCGCCGGTCGCGTCCCACAGGCTGACATTGCCGCCGGCGATCAGGCTGCCGCCGAGCGTGACAGCGCCGACGGTGGCGCTGGACAGCGCCGCGCCTGCCTGACCGCTGCCCTGGCCCACGGTGACCGCGCCGGCGGCGACGATCGCCCCGCCCGTCTGATCCAGCGCGCCCGCGACGGCGATACTCCCGCCGGCGATGATGATGCCGCTGGTCTGGGCGAGGCTGGGCGCGGTGATGGCGCCGTTGGCGCTGACGATGCCGCCATTCTGGGTGAGCGCGTCCAGCGCGATGTCGTCGCG
>Ga0116231_10003163_pt1 | contig 34405 bp, 23 predicted proteins | sample S1TSphgellanicum_2_FD_89695 | JGI IMG/M metagenome (GOLD analysis project Ga0116231, IMG submission 89695) | Host-associated microbial communities from peat moss isolated from Minnesota, USA - S1T2_Fd - Sphagnum magellanicum MG | ecosystem: Host-associated > Plants > Peat moss > Unclassified...
GTTTTTTTTTTGTTTATTTTTTTTTTTTTTTTTTTTTTTTTTTTTTTTGTTGTTTGGTTTTTTTTTTTTTTTTTTTTTTCCTTCAATTTTGTGATATAGCTGTTGTGGTGATCATCCATAAGATGATTTAGCCAGATTTGGCTATATACTAGATATGTAAGTAGATTATAACCAGAATCCTTCTTATATTCTTGGCTACCTGCTGAAACTCATCATAATAATCTGGCGATTTGGATTAAACCCTCAAACTTTCAGTGTTGTTTTTAGTGATTTTCTTATTTAGCATAAGTGCTCTCATCCATAGGAACTTATGAGGAAGATGCAAAAATAATTGGCTATCATCCCAAGAAATATTTAGCCAAATCAGATTAGTGAATACCATTCTTTAGCCAACCAACCTTCTATACTTATGGCTACACATTGAAAACCAAATATAAAAATATGGTGATTTTTGAACCCTTTTTTTACCCTCACCTATGAATTCATTTTCGAATGCAAGATTTTTAATGTCACCTCTTGGTGAAATTTTCCCACAAATAAAAAGGTTGTCTCAAATCAGTCAAGAATTCTAAAAAACTATGGGTATATTGGTTTTAATAATATTAGTTAGGTAAGGGTAAATATAAAATTTTGAAAAAACAGATCATTGAGTAAAGGTATATAATATGTATAGGCTTCAAAATATTCTTGGACCAGGTAAGTTATATGTCAGCTTTGCAAGAATTTCCATCTGGGTAAGGGTAAAGGTGAGCGATGAGCATTTGCCCTATTCATAATTTAAGGGTAATAATAAATATTTCATCATTTACTTTACACATTTCATGCGGGTGTAGGTGGATAAACTTAGGTGGAAATTGTTTTTTTACACAAATATATGCACATTTTTTTTCCCAATTTTTTCATGTTGCACCAAAAGTGGCAATCGGCCACAAGAGGATTTAGCCAAATCTGGTTACAAGATAGATGAAGAAGTGGAAAATCTAGGAATCCTAGTACATGTTAGGTGATCCATTAGAACCTATTAGCTTCACCACTAGAACCTATTAGCTAAATATGATGATTTCAAAGAAGAGAGCTAGAAATCAATCCAAATCTTCCAAAAATCTTGACAATTTCATAACTTTCTTCTTCAAAATGTGTTAATCTTTTTGGAAAGTTTCCAAAACTTCCCTTGACGATACCTCTTGGAACTTTTCTTTTTTTTGCAAAATGATGAATTTTCGCTACAAAAACAATCATTGTTGCAGAGTGGAGAAAGACATTTTACTTGTGCAATTTGCATTATAAACCTAAACATGTGAAGTGTCACACATCTCATGAAAAAAATCGACTAATCTATCAAATCTATCAATATCATTAAATCATATTCCAAACAAATTTATAATGGCAAATGGTATTAAAATCTAAGTGGTTTCCAAAGCATATGGTGAAAGTTTTTCCAAGATAATTAATGTAATGAATAAAAATAAAATGCCAAAAGAAAATCTATTCATTAGTTAGTCGTCATAATTAAACAAGTCCATCATAGCCATTTGTATTGTAAAATACAAAAATGCATATATCTTATATGATGAATTTGAAATATAGTTTTTGTTCACCTTAATGAAAATATTTACCCTCCCCGAGGGTAAAGGTAAACTTCAACTATATAGTAATTGGGTAAAATAAAAATAAGACAAACTTGAAATATTTATTAGTCAAGTAGGGCAATTAAAAAGTTAACAATTATTACCAATTGAATAAGGTATATATTTATCTTATCATATGCCCATCATGATGGCACGAGAATTGGTAAATATTTATGGCAAAAGGTAAAACGGAGCACATAATGTTGATAATGATTTGGATTAAAACATTTTATAAATGTCTTAAATTTCATGGTTGTTAAATCATATTTTAGGCTCATGGTTGTTAAATTGTATTATAGGCAAAATGATACATGATGTCTATTTACCCTATTTCAGGGTTTAACCAAAAAACTTTCAATTGAGCCTTCCACAAGGTCCATGTTTAAGAATTCTTTTTAAATAAGTTGTTAATATTTATTATGTATGAAACATGATGTTGCATGCTTTCATGTTTCAAAGATGAAAACTGAACAATGATGATAAATTTGATTTATGAAGGATTAATTTATAAACACCATGGGGTATCATGTGAAATTTTTCAACAAATAATCACCAACCTTTTACAAATGGTTTGCAATTATATTGACATCAATGGATACCATTTGTGAAACACACTAGACACAAATTACAAAAAATCTTATCACAATTTTAATTCATCTTGCAACTAGCTTTCAAGAAGAACAAAATAATGTCTTTTTTAAGATGAGATCAAGTTGAAGCTTTATAATCAATAAGCCTATGTGCAAGTCTAAAACATTATATCACAAATTTCATGGGTCATGATTTGACAATAATTGTTATGTGAAATTTGTTTTCCATAGGTTTGTATGGAATAGACATGGATATCATTCATCTATTTATATTGTTTGAACATCAATGTTGTGCACATTACTTAAACATGAATGTCATATGCTTATTCTTATTATTTGAACATGGATGTTGTATGTTTATTTGTGTTGTTTACACATGAAAATATGCACATAACTTTTGTGTTTAAATAATGCACAACATTCATGTTTAAACAATATGAACCTATGAAATAACAAATTTCACACTGTAACAAACCCATGAATTTTGTAAATTTGTGATATGATAGCATGGGTTGAAATGTTAAAGCACATTCTCACACAAAATGTGAGGTTTATGGAAGTTGAGAAGCAAAATTGCCAAGATCCAAATTGTATTTTCATTTAAAAAATTAACGTTTGAATTATTTAGACTTAGGTTTGAGGGATCAAAATTATATTGTTCAATTCTTGATTTTGAAAAGAACTTTTAATTTGGGTTCTTTAATTTTAAAAAAATTAATAATGTCCTAATAATGTCATTGATATAGGGATCTATATAAATATTTAAAAATTTTGGTAAAATATTTGTTGCAGAAATGTCCTTATTGTAAAAGTTGTATAAGATATTAAAAAGTTAGGTCAACATAAGGTTATTGGGTTTTTATTGTAGAATATACATTTGTTTTTGTAAAATTTGGTTCAAATCCAATTTAATGTGAGTAAGATTTTTATTATTTTGTGTGTTTGGGGGGTTTATTGTTAAAATGTATTTTTTTTGTGTAATGAGATTTCATAGCACACCAATGGAACAAGAGGTGTGGTTAATGTGAAGTTTGTGATTTCTTTGAATTTAATTTGAATTTAGATTTTTGTAGTTTGTAAATGAATACATTTTAATCTATGTGCATGCTTTCATGTGTTCGATTTTGTTAATTTTGATAGTGTTGGTTATTGATGTAGTAGCACATGATAATGTTTTAAAAGGTCAAGTTGGTAGGGTAGAAACACCCATCATTGAACACATATTTATCATCAATCATTTTTCAATATTTTCTAATATTTAGTCAAATTGAGTGATTTTTGTGTCATTAGATGCACAAATTGGAAGTCTACAAATGTTCTTTCATCGTTAGAAATAAAGGAACAATGTAAAAAACATAGGAAGAGGATGAATGATAGTTTGTTTCAATTTTTTTGGAAAAAATAGCTCTAAACCCTTCTTTAGTTCCAACCCCATATCTTCTTCATTGTTAGTATGTTTTGAGTGATTAAAAACTTGATGGGTGTGTCAACTAGGGCTTTACAAAAAAATTGTATTCCAAATGCAAAAATGGAACAATAAAAAAATTAAAATTCAAAATCCCAATCTGTTTTAAATCACTCATCACTAAACATTGAAGTCCTTTACACCAAACACCTTTTATCTTGCCCATTCTTTTACGAAATTGAATTTTTTTTGTGGCGTTGGAAATGTTAGGTGGAAGGTTAAAAATGTTATTTGAGTTTTAAAATAAAAAAAACAATGTGTGAGGACTCAACTCCATTTGAGTTTTTAAATGTTCATTCATTGACCTATCCACCTTAAAAGGTTTTAAAATGTTGAATGGGCAAAAGATTTTTTAAATCCTAATTGATGGAATGTATTAAAAAATTAAAGGGTGAATGTTCGATTGAATGTTTCAATATCGGCAGAAATTACACTCTTTATAAGTCCATACAAGATTATTTAAAATGATTCAAATGGACATGGTTTTTACTTCAAAAAATGTTATTATTCTAATATTTGAATAATACATGTTTAATCACTTACAAACTTTCCCAAATCTATGTGAAAACTTGTATTTAATGTAGTTGATGTCATTTTTTAATTTGGAAATCCTAAAAGGAAAACCTACAAAGTTCATAGGAATAATGCCTCATTTAAAACTTTTTAAAAAAAAACTTTTAGAACAAAAAAATTGAAAAATAAACAAAAATTGCAACTCATATGAAACTATGAAAATATGGTCAAATTTTAACCATTCAAAAGTCCCTAACTATCAAACAGTTAAGGTTTTCAAATAAAAGAGTCCTCATATGAATTTATGATGTTGTATTACATCATATATTGAGTCCCAATAACAAATTTGAAATGTGAATCAATATAATTTTTTTCATTTTGTGATGGTTTAGTCAAACAAGGAACCCATATTTTTCGATTTCAAAAGTTCATTACTACAAACAAATGAGTTTTTTATCAATTAATAACCACATATTTCTCTTCATAATGAAATTGTTAGTTTAAATCCAAGTCCCAATTATTAAATCTAAAAATACATTAATCACCATATGCATTTGAATAAAAGGTACCCAAGAAAAAAACACAGTTTCATCACAATATTGAGACACTTGATTGTGCATCTACTTTGATGGAACCTTAGTAGGTTACATGGGATAATGCACATAAGAAACATTTAAGGCATTATTCGTTAATCTTTTCAACACAAAAATTATGGCTTATGTATTACATTTCTATTTCAACTATAACATTCTATCATGTTTTTTTCAATTAATTAAATCATATGTTTTTCTTTCATTGTCAAATTCATATATATTCATAATTTTTTTTCAACATCATGAGATTTCAATAGAATCCATGCAAAAATCATAAAAAATATGTTTGTGCAAAATCTGTGGGCTTCAAAGTGAAAAAATCACACACACACACACACACACACACAGATATATATATGAGGTTTTTTTTATGTATGATGTCTTGATATGAAGTACATATAATTTACATTTTAAGTAAATTTGTGCAATTATTGTGATGTAAATTCACTTAAAACTATGTGAGTTTTGTGTATCAATCATGAACATTCACATATGCCATTCAAAAACAATGTCTCATCCATTTGAATATTTAAAATATTGAATACATACAAATATTGTTCATATTAATCATAACATGGAATTCATGCATGTTTTGTATGAATTTATGAAACATGGTAAGTTTGTGATGCTTTTCTTTAATTTTTTTTTGTCTTTGACAATGTGGTTGGGAATGTTTTTTTTGGATTTAAAAAGCTTTTGGATCTAAAGATTTTTCAAAACAACTAAAACTCAATCTAATTTTAAATCAAATCAATGAATTCTATTTCACAAAATTGAGTATGGTCATTAATGTTGTTCAAATAGCCTAAAGGTGTGTCGCACAACCTATGATGATGCCACAAAAAATTTGTTTCAAGAAATGATCTTCAAAATAATTCAAGCCATACCTAAAATGAACATTTTACCTAACATATGAATAAACATTTATTTCAATGGGTACAAATAGGAGAGTTGGGAGGACCAAACATGACAATTTTAAACATTTTCATTATTGCCAAATATCAATGATATGTATCAATAAATTAAACCACTACCCAATATTCCTAGATTTTGTACATGATTAGGTGTATACCAATCATACAAGTGAGACGTTTGATTTGGTGATTTCATAGTTGAATTGAACTTGTAAATTAGCTTTTATCATCACATTTACATTATGTTTATGTGGATGGTAGTTTTCATGATTGTGTTTTTTTATAAAAATTACGTTTCAATTTAATACATTATTTTGTTATTAAAATTAAGCTCTTATTATGTTTTTAGATCATATTCATGAAAATTGCCAACAATGTGGATATAGTTATATATGCCACGGTTAAAATCATGAGTTTGATTCTATTATAATCATGTTAATCAAAAGTATCTAGTTTGACTACCTAGATGCAATCATATAAATTAGATTGATTGATTTTCATATAATCCTAAATTAGACTTTCATTACACATTGTGTTGAACCAAGTTTATAATCAACCCATCACATAAGTTCAATTTGTGATAGATGATATAAATGCATAATCATAAAGATATGTATATTTCAAATATTTCACATATCCAAACCTTCATATGTGTTTTGGTTTAATATATCTATTACTTAAATAAAATTTTAAAGTTCTAGTTTCAAAGACCTATGCATTGAATTAAACATAATTTACACAAAAAATCAACTGTAATGTCATTTGATTATTATTATTATTTTATGAAAATTTGAAATTAAAATTCTAAACTTCATTTTTATCCTTTACATGCATTTAAATCATTATTTTTAAAAATATTTTTTGGGTTAGAATTCTTTTGATGTGTAAAATCAAAATTTGCGTGGGTCATGATATTGTTAATTGTTGTCATTTCTTCCCTAAAATTGCAACAAAACTTGCTCTAGAACACAAGAAATGTTTTGATATTGATAAACGTCAAATAATAAAATAAAAAAAAACTACAACATGAAAACTTTAATTTAATAATGGAAAATTGTTCAATATTGATTAAATTTTCATACATAATAGTTATCAAATGGCAATTATGTTTTAAGTTTTCCCATTACGTGCATGAAAGAGGATATTGTTTGGGGCACTATGTGGGTAAACTTTGAGTTTTTTCACCTTGTTATTATCTAGAAGTCCTTTATCATGCATTTAAATTGGCCTAAATTTAATTCAAATTATATGTTTACATTGAATTTTGGCACCATCTCTTTTTTTTAAATTTTAATTTTATTTAAAAAGATGAAAAACATTGTTGATTTTGCATGACTAAAGGAACTCATCATGCATGGAACATTTCAATATGTAAGATCACATTCCAAATGATGAAAACCATGTTTCACATTCACAAAAAACTTCATCATAACTAACAAACAATTGGTTTGTTTGCATCGAGAAAGAAATGGAAAAATAAAATGTTTTGATTTTCAAAATCAAAGAAAACAAGGTGTGTATTGCAACCTAAGTAAGTGGAACACTTTGCATTGTTACAATTGAATTTTTATAAACTCTTTATACTAACCAAATAAATACCACCTCATTAGTATTTTTCTTAATTTGAAATTTTTGATATAATTTGCACCTTCAACATCCTAGTAATTGAACCTACTAACAACTAATACTTATTATAAATTTATTGTACATATGTTAATTATATTTATTATTAATGCATACCTTATATTAATTATATATGAATTTTTAAAATAAACATAATCCTATTATAATATTAATTGAATTATAAATTTTCCACAACAACCAATATATGGGATCTTATATTATATTCATGCGTAAATTTACATTTACAAAAATGATTGACAGAAGCATGTAGTCCAATGACAATTAGGGGTAGTTGATTTTCCACAATTAGATAAGCACATTCTGATTATATAATTAAATTCAAAAAATAATTACAAATTGTGGCTAATCATGTACATTTGGTAAATTATGGATACTAAAGGTCATGTATGATGTCATGCTAAATTTTTAAAAATAAAATAAAATCTACAAACAGTTAAAATAATCATGGCCTAGGAAAAATATTAAGTTAATATGTGGACAATGGCCAAGAAAGAAGTTAGTACCTTATGGAACTTAAAACCATTGGAATCTTTGGTATATGGATGCAATTTCGATTCATGAACTTATTATTCATTGAACTTAACTACTTTGATTTAATAAAACATAATGTGAATCAATTGATTTGATACCATATGTGCCAAATATGCTATAATTTAGAGGAAAACATGTCAACTAGTAACATAAGAGCTCATCCATGAAAATACTGGATAATTCTAAAAACTATAGATTAGCTAATGGATGGCATAATCCAATAGGCGTTAAGTAATTAATAAATGTTTTTTTGGCATTGGGCCAATATGAAAAGGAGGCCAAGGGGATAATAATCCAATTTGTTTAGATATTGAAACTTATAGTGTAATAAATTGATCAAAAGTATCAAAGTTGTCAAAATGTTTCGTAATGAGAGAAAACTTATGTGGATGTCATGCATGATCCCCATACAGTGAAATGTTGTGCTAGATATGTTCTTTGGTTGTAACTCGCATGAAGATGCCTTATGTGATTACTCTTACTCCAAGACATAAAATTTTCATCTTCTTATTGTGTGTGTTATGAGGTTGTGTTATATAATCTACCTTTGTGTTAGAAGTGCTCTATTTTAAAAATAACCATATGCCATAGTTACAATCAAAGTACCCTTTAGGATTAAGAAGAAGGATTTCAAGTAGTCCTAAGAATATAAAGAAAACAATTTTGGATGTGTGACACATGCAACTCTTCGTATACACATTAAAAAAATAAATCAATGTTTTGTAAGAAAAAGTTGCATCCAACACTAGTTTAATGTATGTACATATTTCATATGTGTTTTAGAGTTCAAATAAAAAATGTTCATTTAGTATTATGATCTTTGTTTGTATTTTTTTGAAATTTTCATTTTTCAAACACTTTATAAAGAATTTGAAAAGTAAATATGATATAATTTTTCTTGGCATTGGATATCTAGCAACATCATTTGTTATGGTTGAGATTTAATTCAATTTGACATAATTTCATTAGGTCTCATTGATTTTTATAAAATATTAAAATGATTGTGACATGTTTGAAATTTATCTTTTAAGAATCTTAAGGATATTAAATTATCCACCAAATTTTATTTTAAAAATATCTTTGTGATGATCCCCAAGCTCATTGATATAGCCTACTAGACGGTGACAAAGGAATGGAAAAACAAATCTCAATAGCACAAATGTTATAAGATGTTGCTATCTTCAAACACTTTTATGTCTTGTATGTTCCGTAATCTAAAGGTCTTAGTAAGCATGATGGCAAAACAATGGCAAATTTACCTTGAATGAATGGTTTATGTACTATGTTTGTTCTAGCCTAATAAGCACAAATTTAATTCAAATTTAAGCTGAGTGGGGTAATAACAAGAAGTTTGTTGGCTCTTCCTGGAAGGAAGGGAGAGACTAAGGGTCACCCATGTAGTTCTCATTGGGGTCCCACATTTTGAGGAATGTTCACCAGGTGTTACTATCAACCCTGAGTTCATTCTTTGGGAACATCATGGAACATTTCCTATTGTTGTAAACTATGGTTGCTGGTTTGACCTTGCCTTAAGGGGGGGAAAGCCAAATTTTGCAATGAGTTAGCTTGTTTGTTTTAGCCTGCTGCTTCCTCTTCTTCCTCAAACTCGCCTTCCTCATCAGCAGAGGCATCTTGGTATTGCTGGTATTCAGATACTAAGTCATTCATGTTGCTTTCTGCCTCCGTGAATTCCATCTCGTCCATTCCCTCTCCTGTGTACCAATGCAAGAAGGCTTTCCTCCTGAACATAGCTGTGAATTGTTCACTCACTCGCTTGAACATCTCCTGGTTTTGGTTTTTTCAGTTGCAATCCCAAAATCACATGTCAGGTCAATCCAAGAGACGGGAAAATGATGAAACCCTGCCAAACTTTATTAAAAAAAAAAAAAGCACCCAAGGAAGGGAGAGAAAAAGAAACAAGGGGCAAGGACCAAAGTCCAGGCAAGCAAACAGCCCAACAGAGGCGGGCCACAAGGAGTAAAGGGAACCACTAAGAACCGAACCCTCCACCAGTCCAGAAATACTTTAGTATATATGTGTAGGGTAAGGCCCTAGAATAATGTGGGCATTACCAGAGGACGTTAAGAGCCTGCGCCAGGCAATAGCTGCGTGCACACCGCCATTCTGGTAATGCCCTCGTCAGAGAGCCTTACCCCGTGGCAAAGAAAGAGGACAATAGAAAGAGACTAACGGACCAGATCGAACCAGACATGAGATATAACAAGAAAAAGTCGATTTGGGTAGGCGGATGTTTCGATGTTCGTGCCTGAATTGCGGTGGAGTTCCCGATGAAAGTGGCGGACATTTTGAGTCCTTTGGGTGGAATGTCGCAAACACTAGCTTTGACGTTGTTAGGTATCCACTCCACGAAGTAGGACGAGTTTTTGTTCTGCACGTTGAGCATCTGCTCGTCTACTTCTTTGGTGCTCATGCGGCCGCGGAACATGGCCGACGCCGTCAGGTAGCGGCCGTGCCGTGGATCCGCAGCGCACATCATGTTCTTGGCATCCCACATCTGTTGTGTCAGCTCCGGGACCGTGAGGGCGCGGTACTGCTGTGAGCCTCGCGACGTGAGGGGCGCAAAGCCGATCATGAAGAAGTGGAGGCGAGGGAAAGGGACAAGGTTGACTGCCAGCTTGCGCAAATCGGAGTTGAGCTGACCCGGGAATCGCAAGCAACAAGTCACGCCACTCATGGTCGCTGAGATAAGATGGTTCAAATCACCAACTGCGTGCACAATTCTCATGTTTACATAGATTACTTTCACCTCTTACAGAAATTGGATCTCGAGTTCAAACAATAGAGAATTTGTCGAACCCAATACTATTTTTTCCAGTATTATTATCAATGTTTCTAATAAAGTTGTCATCATGAACTTATTCTCCAGATGATGCGTTTGAATGATGATTTTTTCAGCTCAAGGCTCAAAATTCATACTGAAATTGAGCTTTTCAAAATCTTCTGACTTGAATGCAAAGCTGTGCATGCATAGATTGCGGTGTACGTCTCTATATCGTCAGTAGTGGGTCAGCTGGAGCTAAACTTGCAGGAGGCTCTTATGTCAAACAAATTTGAGAGGAAGTGGTAGCTTGAAACGTACAAGTAGGGGTTGTGAGCTTGAGAGTTCGGAAACAAATGTCATAGAGAGCCTCGTTGTCCAGACACATGCATTCATCAGCGTTTTCGACGAGCTGATGCACGGAGAGCGTGGCATTGTAAGGCTCCACCACTGTATCCGACACTTTAGGCGACGGCACAATACTGAAAGTCACCATCATGCGATCCGGGTACTCTTCCCTGATCTTAGAAATGAGCAGTGTGCCCATGCCTGATCCCGTTCCGCCTCCCATTGAATGACACACTTGAAAACCTGAAGTTTTTGCGCAACGAATTCAGCATCAGTTCGGCACAACAGTCAGGATATATAACTGATTGTCAACTGTCGGAAGCTCACATATTATGTGTTAATGCGAATTGGCAGTTTGAAGGGGAAGAAAATAAGAGAATTCCAAAGATCTGTCCTTTAAATGCGGCGCTTGACAGCCCGATCATCACTGAAGAGTTGCAATGTTTTGAAAAAAATTACCCTGGAGGCAATCGCAACTCTCGGCCTCTTTCCTGACGACGTCAAGCACGGAGTCGATGAGTTCCGCGCCATCGGTGTAATGGCCCTTGGCCCAGTTGTTACCGGCTCCAGTCTGGCCAAACACAAAATTATCGGGCCTGAAGATCTGACCATAAGGTCCCGATCGGACACTGTCCATGGTTCCGGGCTCCAGATCCATGAGCACCGCACGCGGCACGTATCGACCACCACTGGCTTCGTTGTAGTACACATTTATTCGCTCCAGCTGCAGATCTGAGTCTCCATGGTACGTTCCTGTCGGGTCGATACCATGTTCATCGCAAATCACCTGCAATTAATGATGAGAATCCCAGTGTCATTGTTGCATACTTTTTACAAGCAAAACTCACAAGACTGATCCACTGACCTCGAGCGTGCCTTGATGGGACCTTCCACATGATTAAATGGTTCAATGTCCTACTCTTTCAATTTGGATATCCACTCCAGAAATTGTTCTCTAGCACTAGCACTGATATTGACACCGGGATCGATTCAGGAAGCAGCATCAATTGTTTGCAACATAGTAATTCTGAATAAGTTTCGCACATGGCTCCCAATGTAATATGTGTATAAATATATGTATTTGACCCACTAGATTCGCGGTGACAATTATTACTCACGACGAATTGTCGACTCAGGATGACAAATATCCGAGCCCAGTTTCAAACGATTTCAGATCAATGATGCATAATGCAGATATCTCTGTAATGTTGCATCGAAATCTAAAGTCTTACGAGTCTTCCAACTGCCCATGACTATTGCGATTCAATAGAGTTACGATGCGATTCTATGAATCTTCCGTTGAAATCAGCCCAAGACAAAGATTTTTCGTACTTTTTCAAGGACTTTACTGTGATCAATCTGCATGGTATTTCCGTAACAACCATGACATTAATTGTGGAGATTAATCCTGTTTCCTTACATATTGCACAAGATTTCCGTTCTTGCAGATCCGGCAACACCAAACAAGCATTTAGAAATGTACATAAGAAGTAAGACTTTGAAGTGCAGGAAGATTATATAGAGTACAATATATAACTTAAAGAGTTTGATATGAAGGGCACATCAGTGTACCTCCCAGAATTTGGCACCAATCTGGTTGCCACACTGCCCACCTTGGATATGCAGAATTTCTCTCATGCTGGTGCGCCCTTATGAATTATATGGGTAAAGAAGAATATGAATGTGGATGAAGAAGAAGTATGATCCTCGGGGAGTTTTATCTGGAGGTTCAAATTGGGAGAGAATTGTGAACTGGACTGAGGGGAGGAGAGAACACATGAGAAGGGGGAAGTGTGTTTCACTTGATTGCAGTTGTAATATGGAAGAGATTGCAGCGGGATGTGCGAGCGGGCGGGCGGCTGTTGCGCGGCAGTTTATAACTGTCATCAACCGCCGGCAGAACCAAAGCCGCATTACATTATACAACAAACTTGCAATTCATCGTTCCCATGGATGACACAAAACATGGATGAAACGCAGTACCTGTTGACGAAGCTTGTTGTCCGGTAATCTGACTCTTCCTTTTCTAAAACTTTAATGGAATCTGCAGATAGGGTTTTGAAAAACCCTACAGAGTGCAGCCCCACGCAGTAGCATAACCCTCGATGTAGCCATCACCATGAACACTGCGATGCTGTTATGAGCAGTAGATGTGTGAGAGCTTGATGGCTTCAAATGACTCTATTGACATTTTCCGGCTTCTGCCGGCAGGTTGTTGAAATCCAGTTTTTCTGCAAGGAAATGCATGTGTTTTCAGTTGCCTGGAGCTCTGCTTCTCCAGTTGACCTTTTGTCTTTTTGAACCTCTATACCTTTTCGTCTGCATAATTGAATTGTGGTTTTCTTGCCAGTCCCCGCCCTTGAAAGCTAGTTAAGGAAAGCTTTCTTTTCATCTTGATATGAGTTTCTTACTACCTGTGCAGGCAAAGTACAGTATCTTCTGAAAGAAATGTGTTTAGATTATAAAGGTAACCTCCTTTCTGAAGGGCCACACTTCATCACCATCTTTTTATTCAGTTACCTTCTTTCTTGTCGAAGATCAAACATAAAACAATGAAAAATGTAGTACTGTTTTGCTACTCTTGGATACCTGAAAGGGAGTAGTTCTCAGTAGTCCTTCGCAAGTCTAAACATGGTGACATTCAAGTTTATCGCATATCGATGAAGTATCGTGCTTTTTTTCATGTTGAAATTGATGGGTGCAGAGCTTTCCAAGTCATCGCATACCTATTCTGTGAATTCCATCTCCGCGAGTATGGAAGTATATCGGTAGATCAGGTGTGGCCAAACGGATTCAGAGGGTCTTAAGCAACGAAATCAAATAGAAGACTTGGTTTCAAGAACTATCAATCACCCAACCGTGATATCCTCTACCTCCGATTCAACTCCTGATGCACCGGCGGCAACAAGCTTTCTGCAACAAATGTTGGAATGTGATCAAGAGTTTTTACAGTAAGTCCACCGCCTGGGTATCTATTTGTACCCGCTTACGTGCAGCTTTGAGGTCTCAAGCGAAGGATTGTTTTGGATCCCAGCAACCGCTTTGATTTGGTTGCTGCCAGCAGCTCTTTCTCCTGAAACCCATGCTTTTGTTTTCAATCTTTTTATTACATTCATTATTGATCTCATTGTTGTTGGAGCCATCAAAGGGACAGTGAAGCACAGTCGTCCTGTGTACTATGAGGGTCATGTGGTAGTTGCTGTGGACCCCTGGTCATTTCCAAGTGGTGATTTAACAAGAGCAATGATGATTGCCACACTGGTTAGGCTAATGTTGGTTTGTGGAAAGACAAGTTCAAGCAGCTGTTTCTGCCCATCTTCTGAATTCATTCAGATATTTCATATCCTTATCATCATTGCACAATTTCGCAGTCACTATGCGTGAAGATGATGAATTTTTTTTGAGGTTTGCTTTGATTCTTCTGAATACCTGGCCACTGGCCACTGCCATATCCCACATTATGCTGGGTAGGCATTACATTCTATATGTAGCTGTAGGGGTGATATTTGGCCATTTACAAGGTGCTTTTCAATGTTACATGTTATTTGTTCCTGGAGGCTTTTCACAATCACTACACCACTAGATAGTATCCAATTGTTACATGTGTTTTGCAATGCAAAAGTGGTCATAAGATAACCCTTCAGCATTAATAAGCAACCCATGATGTTGGTCATGAGAAATCTTTTGGCTTCAGAAACGAGGATTGCCAATGCATCCTTCTCATATTGGAGAAGAAAACATTCCAATTCTGTGCTAGTCTTTTGTCATGTGAGGGCAAAGCAGTAGGTTGGTACTATCAGAAACTATCATCATATGATAAGAGGACAATTGTATTTGGTTGCGGTATGCCCAAAATCTTAACAAGCTTTCCTTCTTCTGGCATGGCCAACTAGGGAACTTTGAAACAATGCAGGAGGATTCTGCCAAATTACCCGCATAAATCATGTAGTACAGAGTTCAGTGACTCTAGTTGACTGTTTACATATGTAACAGGTCAGAAACTTTGTGCATCTTAGAATGACCACATACAATTCCTCAAGAGTTGAGCAATTTGTCACATTCGGCTGGTGTTTTATTCCATTCAATAAAAGATGCATGAAAATTGGGGACACAAACCTACACAAGTCTGCTGTAAGTATTGAATCTCAAAGAGTCTTACTACTGGACTTCATGAATGATTATCACTGATTTTAATAGTACATACATCTGCTTTTCTTTTATGCAATGCTTGACCTGTGTCTCCAAACATCACCTTCAAAGGTAATTCTTTTGAGATTACCCTTTTTTGAAGATACTAGTTTGAGTTCTAAGAGCAACATTTGAGCTGTCAAAACCTATGACTCAATTAATTCAGACAGTCTAAATGCAGGTAAGTTCAATTCATACTGGAAAAACTTTTCCAATCTTCATTTGACAACCTCAACCTAGACAAAATCCTAACAGTTTGCACTGTGGAAAATTTGTGGAAAGCCTGGTTGGGATAGAATTCTATACCCAGCATAAAGAGGAAAGTTTGGATGGCTTTCTGTGGAAGATCTGGAGATGTTTGCCTGTCCATCTCCATGGCACTTGGTTTTGGTACCTCTTGTAGAAACAGGACATTGAGTAGATTGACTTCAATGAGGATCAAACATCAAGGCTAGACAAACCCTTTGATTCTTCTCACATCCAGAGCTGAGGTGTGCAACACAGCATCTCATTGAAGGGATCATGGTTGTTAGGGACTAAATTCATCAGGACTCAAGGGAATATGTAGTCTCTAGAACCATGGAGCTTTATGCTTTCAAGCTCATGCTCAATCCAATTTGGGGTTTTGCCCCTAAGTCCTTTAAGTTGATGTCTGTGAGAAGACCAAATGTGATTCGGGTGTTAGGTGTGTACTGAAGCAAGCCTGCAGCCATTCCATGACTATCTATCCGCCACTTAACTGTTGATTGTTTATCCCAATGATATGAACCCCCAACCTTTGCAGAGCCAAATCCCTGATCCATCTGGTGAGACAGAATGGCTCCAACTTGCAATTCAGGTGAAATTACACGGGAAAAGTAGGCGTCAACATATCTGTCAGTAAGTGGGTCAAATAAGACAGCAGCTGACAAGCTTTCATTTTGATAGCCAATCCCTGTGCAGAAAGGACCAAGAAAAAGGTAAGGAGAAGTTTGAGTTTTAAAAGTCCTCAAATAACATAAGATACCAGTTTCTAGCTTGTAAACAGATTTTGGTGTTGTCCCCTCATGCAATGACAATGTTTACCACAGTAGTGACGTATTCTCCAAAAATTTGTCATGAAAATTTTCCTTAAAACTGGCCCATAAAAAATATGCAACAATTCTCTGATCAAATTTGGTGAAGGAATTAACACTAACACCTTCCACATGTGGCAACTGGAGAGAGGAGAGATTTACCAGCTCTGGCACTCATAATGCGCTGTGTGCGTGCATCAAACAGTGCACTTCCACCAGCAGATAAGCAACTGGTGCCAAGACCCAATGAGAGTTCAACTTCAGGATTAGGTTGGGTGCCGGAAACTTTTGCAGAGATATTTGCGTTTTCATTCACATATTGCAACTGCACACCAAAAGGGGATTTGCTGAGGATCAACACATTGAAAGTTTCCTGCAGTTTGACCCCTATATGAGCTACCAGTGTTGACCATCTTCCTCTACATTAACTAGTAATGTTCAAGTAGTTCCCTAGAGCTCTCATCCACAGGGATGATTCCACACAAATGAGAAGTAAAAGTGAGGTTTCATACAGTTATTTTTGAATCCTTCCTTCCACCAGGTGCAGAAGCTTCCACAGTAGCTGTCAATCCATTGATTGCTAAATCAGTGAATGATGATATACTAGTGATCTGCATGTGAAAATCAACCAACTGTTTGTCAAAAGGATTCTACAGAAAGAGGCCAGGACCTGGGAAAAGCTTCCCACAGGATTAGAAGTACAACTGTTAGGGTGTCCACACTTCAGCATTCAGCTTTTCATGAGCTTTTTGGCAGTACCCAGCTCTTTAACATAGGATGTTTGCTCATATTCTTGCCTCTCACCCTTGGTGAGCAAACAGCTCCATCTGCTGTGGAAGAGCAAATGCCCCTGTCTAAGGTAGGCAAGGGACTGGGGAAAAAATTGTTGGGCACCTTGTCACAAGACAGCTAACCTTACACCAAAGAGGTAAACTACAAATAGATCAGCATGACCTTTCTCTACAGGCAGAAGACAGAGCCCTATCAAGATCCAACAAAGATGAACATAGCTAGGCATAAAAACATGAAGACATGTAAACTACAGAGACAGAAAATTATATATGAGATTCTGATTCCCATTACTTTGTGCAGATAGACTGTGAAATGTATCAGAAAGTACCTGGTTATTGAGAGTGCTGAATGAAAGTTCATGCTTGCGGCATCCCTCCACCACGCTGGCAGTTGTTACTCCAACTGTGCTAGCTGTTTGAATTGTGGCCGTAGATGTCAACAGACTATTCTTAGGACCCAAGCAAGAAAATGAAAGAACATGTCCTGGACTGAAGCCCTTTGTTAACAAATCCCTGGGCACTTTCCCAAGATCCGAAAAATTGGGGTGTAAGGGCCCTGTTGGTATGTAAGGAGGAGGAGGAGGACAATGAGCTCTTCGACACTCAGCCATCTTTGCTTCAGGTCCCTTGCTTGGTTAAGACAGGAGGCAACTGGAAGAAATGCAGGGCAGACTGCAGTGCTTTGAGAAGGCACACAGACAAGACAAGGGTGTCCTTTTAGCTATCAAGGAGCTTCAGAGATCCAGAATAATGACAAATATTTTACACATGGGACCACAAAGCACACTATCATATCACTGCAATGAAATAAATTCAATAAATGAGATTGCAAAAAATTCTTAGACAAAGGATCACACAGAAGACAATGCATGTTCTTCATCCTCACAAAGCATTGGAAGGTATAAACTGTAGTATTGCACAAGGAAGAAGAGAACAATCACAGAGAGGATGACATGAACTGTATGTGCTTGTGTGGGAGAAGGGACAGATGGCTGCTACTTAACATTATCTATGAAAATTTGCCAAAAACCAAAGAGATTTGTTTGAGAGAGTATGGAGACAGAGTTGTTGCATTTGTCTGGACTTGTCAAAGCTTGTCATTCAGGAAGCAATCAGCAGAAAGAAGATCCAAGATGAGATAGAATACAGTTGATTCCACCACTGACAACACTTTGAAGAGAAGGTGTATCCAAGACAGGAACTGGTGAGTTTTCAGCTTGGAAAAATTTGTGATTGCTCCCGCTAATCATGGGCATAAAGCAGGAACACGGAGCTTGATAGCAGGAACATGGATCTCCTCCTTGCTGTCGCTATAGCACTCGCATTACACAACATGGATGTGCTTTGTGGTCCCATGTGTAGAATATTTTGATGGTTAAGGTGGGCTCTTCCGAGACATAGATAACGAGACCATCTTGCCCAGTGAGATCTGACCAGAAAAGAGGGGCGGTGAGAGACGGGGAGAGATGACTTCGGGAAGAGCTCTCATATGCAATTGTGGTGGAAAGTTGGGACCATCAACTGTAGCCTGATGTTTATGGATGACAATGCAAACGTGTGTGGCGTTGATCTAAGAGAATGCGAAGGCATTAGCAATTTGCTTGCAAAGAAAGTGGAATTGCTCCTTCTTCATCTTTCTTATATGGCCGAGTGATCAAGGCGCATCTTCCCCAAAAGATCACTATATTTGCTACGTCATTTTGAATGCGGGTAGGTCCTCGTGGTAAGAGTAGCTCCAAATCCTACCAAAAGCGCAAAAGGAGAAGACGGTGCTCTTCTTCAACCAGAATGCAGAGTGGAAGTCAATCTCGCAAGCAGATAGACTCAGATTGTTACTCCTTGAAGAAACTTGGAATGCATAAAATTTGCACAACTTCTTACACTTGAAAAGAAGTGAAACCTTCCCCTCGTCTGGTTTCTATCGTGCAAATTGTACCGCATCCAAGAAACGGTAAACGAACTCCCGCAAGATCAAGATCTTTATAAAATGGTAAGTAGCTTGGACGCCTTTCGCACAATTTTCAGTGGAAGGTGGAAGAAAAAAGTGGGGCAATCTTCTTTATCTGTCATCAGAGGAATCGAACATCTTCAGAAATCGGAAAAGCTTTTAAGGTACCGAAAGGTTGCTGGCGCCTTGCGAACGTTACTTCCTCCGCCTTCGCACCTTTTGGCACCTAGACCGAGTCGGAGAAACACAATGGCACCATCATAAGCACTCCATACTGCGACGCTTAAAATGACTGAAGAAAACGCGTCCACACACGGCCACACAGAAACAACAATAGAAAAAGCTCATCGAAATTTGCCAATCACACAGAGCTCCCATCACCGACAACACCAACGACATGAATGCAATATCAAATCCGCTGATCCCCAACAGGATGCCTCAACTTCTTCCTAAAAAACTCCACTACCAATACCTCTCTCGAGCAGGATGCCTCGACTTCTGCCTAGAAGACTCCGCCACAACCTCTCCCTCTTTCGGGATGCCTCACTTCTTCCTAAAACACTCCGCCACGAATTCCTCTCTCTCTGTGTCTCTCTTTCTCTGTGCCTTAACTTGTTCCTAAAAAAGTCCGCCCCCAATCCGTCTCTGTCTCCCACTCTGCCTTCCCTCAAATCTCTCTTCTAAACGCAAAGCTTTGATTCGATCCAAACTGAGTGCCACAAACCTTCAGCAAGAAACAGCTGGAAAACCCACGGAAAGAGAGAAAACAGCATCACAAATTCGATGTTTTATTCAAAGATGAAATAAACTGGAGGAGTTTTTTTTTTAAAAAAAAATTTGTTTGTTCAAATAAAAACGTGTCCCAAGTGTTGTGAGGGTACCTAGATGGCATAGGTCTGGATGTCTGGATAGAGTACGAGATGGATATGAACAAGGACACATTCTTGTGTCAACAATGCTTCAGGTATGAAAAGAGAAGAAATTCCTCCCTTTGGGGTCCTAAATCAACATGAGTGTTGGTGTTGTCTACCTCTCAAGCTTCCACCCATTCCCACAACTGATTCCTCAAATATAGTTAATGCTAGCTTCTACCATTTAGAAATTCCACAGTACCGTTACGTGGTCGTCTCTCAACTTTCACCTTTGCTGGGTCTCTCACATGTTGTTACTGTTAGCTTCTATCATTTGGAAGGTAAACAATAGTGTTGGGGTTGCTTAGCTCCTGATTTTCACGAGTCCACCCATTTTCACTTGTGATCTCTCATCCTCATGGTTTTTTTCTCTCTTTTTTTTGGCGAAATTTGACATTCAAGAAAAAAAGGATTTTTATAGAAACATAACCCAATGTTGCAAAATCTTGAGGATTTTTTAAGAAATCGCCATACTTAGACAATAGAGCATGTTGCCAAAATATAACATGATTCATCAATTTTTCTACTTTCCTCTCCGACCTGCAGCCAAATTTGAACTAAGTCCTCTTGTGGATGATTGCCAAATCACTTACCTCACAAAATTGAAAAATAAAACACTGTCTATCACATGTTTTTAATCTTAGCTTTTACCATTAAAAATTTAAATAAAAGTGCTCAAGTTCATTACCTCTCAATTTTCACCACTCATTCACATTTCTAGTAACTTAAACCAGTGATTCCTAGTTTGGCTTTGGATTGTGAAGATTTTGATGTTAGCAACTACCTCAAAACCACATCCTTTTTGACCAATTTTGTAATAAATTTTCGCAAGCTTACATTAAGAAATTGATTTGCATGTGTGGCTAATCAGAAATGCATGAATAAATAGTCATTTGTATAGTTAAGTGGTTAGAATTTGCGGAAAATGTGGATGATTGTATAAACAAAAATGTAATTTAATATATTCATCTTCAAACTTTGTTATTGACATATATCCTCATATATAATGATGCATATGAAAGGGGGTTATGAGGGGATTTCCATATGACATGAAAAAAAATCTACATTGTCTCATGATTTCTTTTTTGAAATTTGAATAAAGGTTTAAAAGAAACTTTTTAATGAGTGGAAATTGTATTGTAAAAAGGTTCTATATTACCAAGTGCCTTTAGGTAAATTTTGGAAGGTGATTGGAAATATATACCAATCAATATATGAAATAAGTGATGTGAAATAAGTGAAAGTAATTTTTTGTTTTTTTATTTTCAAATAATTACTCTTAAAACATTAATTTTCAATGGGTTGGAAAACTTAATTTCTCATACTTTGCCCCTAACCTTGACATCCTTTTATATGCAATAAGTATAACACATGAGGGAGTGCATCCCTAATGTGCTATAACAATTGCATTCCACACCTTAATGTACTTTAATAACAAAAAATTGCATTGAAAAATGAGAAGTCAAGGTGGGAGGTTTTCCTTAATAATTATAAAGTTGCATTGCAAAGTTGGTGCTATTGCCTTTGAAAAAGCCAAGGATGCCATCATTCTTTCGAATCAACTTCAAAACTTGAATAATGTCAATTTATTTTGGATTGAAACAGTTTTGAACACATCACAACCTTTCCTTTCAGCATGATTTTTCATGAATTTCAAATTGTTAGAACTCTTCATCATTTGCAAAACAGTTAAATATAATAAGTTACACAGTCTCCTTGTTAGCCTATTTTGGAGAAATGGCATTATTTGCAATCAAGGCATGAATACTAGATAAGGAGTTTTTAGTCAAACTAGAATTTACCAACACATGCAGGCATGAACTTGTCTTGCAAACATGCGGCTCATGTTTTAAGAGACATTTCCTTGTTCTAGTTACTATAGATTAGAATGCCAAAAGGACATAGAAAGAAATTGTCACTTGTAAAAGAATTTTCAATTGCTCCAAAGGGGCAACAATTGACCATGGGTTGCATTCCAAAGAAGTCATTCATGAATTTTCAAGTTTTTTTTACTACCATCGAAACCAACATTTTTGCATTGAATGCCTCTAAATCATGTAAGAGGTTGAATGCATAGAGGTTTTAGGGCTTAAGGTTTTGCAAACTATAGTTCTCCTTGCCCATCACATTTTGAAACACAAAGATGAACATCTATCTATGAAGGAGGGTAATTTGTTTTGTTTTGTTTTATTTTGTAGTTATGAGATCCACTGAACCGGGATGCTTCAGATCGTGTTCTTGGTGTCTTTGGAAAGATTTCGACAAGGAGGGGTACATGGGCTTGGTTCCATGACATTTGGACTTGCAGTGCAAAAGTTCTTTAATATTGAATGATTTCTTCGCTGAAATTAAATCAAATTGTAGGTGAATTTTTTGGAGGAATTGGAATGTGCCTTAAGTGTTGTTGGAAATGTCTTGATGAGTAGGATTTAATGGGATTTATTTGGTAAGATTTGGATTCAGAATGTGGGAGACATTGATTTTTAAATGATTTCTGCCTCTGAAAATTCAAATAAATTTCAAAAAACCAGGTTTTGAAAGGCAAAATCAGTTGAGAACGTGGTAACACTTCAAGGCTTACCATTCAATTCAAGCATGATTTCCTTTCATATTTGGATGTTCAAAAAATCAGTACATACATTGCAAAACAACGTTCACATGTTGACTTTCCCTATTCTGTAATGGGTTCACACTTGGGCCAATGGCACAGGCCACACGTAGGAACAAAGACACAAGAAACCAAAAAGTTATGACCAAGAAAGCCACCAAACAATTGAAACTATCCTTGCCAAACCTTGATACTAATTCCCAACCCCTTTTGGTAAAATATTAGGCAAGACAACAACAAAAATCATGCTTATTCATGAGTGGTTCAAAGGTTCATAGGGGGTTTATGAGTGGTTCAAAAGGTTCAAAGCAATGTTGTCTAATTCTTAATTTCAAAAGGAACATTTGGTCCTAGTTTTGTTTTTTGATTTTTGATAGAATTTTTAATTTGGTTTTGAAATGAGTTTTTTGGATTTCTAAAACTTTCAATTCTAATCAATTTCCCAAAGGGATTTAAAACATGATCTAGTTCCATCTTCACTACACATTAAATAGAATTTATTTTTTGCATAATATTAATTTGTTCAACTAATGCACATAGTTTATGATAAAAATTATGTAATATTACTTACCAATCAATTGCACTAACTTATCTAAAATGTAGGGCCAAGTTTATATATTTTTAAAATTAAATTGTACTTGTGTACTTAAAGAATTTGAAATTGTTTAAAACAAGGCAACACCCCCATTCCACCAATTTTGAAAAGAAAGTGTTTCACTAATTAGTTTCCCATGATCCTTTCAAAAAAACTTGGAATATCCAGTTTGAAAACCCTAGAACCCGACCTATAACCTAGACCTAAATCTCTATAAGTGAGAACATGCCAAGATTGGTTCAAAGGTGGTTCATAGCGGGTTGAAAAGTGGTTCATAGGTGGTTTAGAGGCAACATTGGCCCCCTCATTTGCATTGCCATCAAAAAATTGGCAAAAGAACCCCTTCTTTTAGGGTGTCTGCAAGCCAGAATATTCAATTTTTAATGTCACATTTTTCATTTTTTTGGCACCTTTATGGATTCAATGTGTCTGTTTTCAAATCTTATTTCAATTTTATGAAAATATCTTAATATTGTAATTCTTATGAAATTTAATGTGATATAACAATGAAATTATTTGAAACCAAAAGCTTTAGATCAAATGGGGGACTTTAAACTAAAAACCAGTTGCAAGGTCACAATGCTTATAAAGTTAAAAATGGACTCACTCTGATTAGAATTTGTAAAGAAATAACTGCATAGACTTTTCAAAATTTTGAACCTTGGTTCGTAATTCAAAATGAGTTCCTTCAAACTATTTCAATATCATATGAAAGTTTTATAAATTCTTAATGACACCAACAATTAATGAAAATGATAAAGTCTTTCATATCATGACTATGTGAAATTAAGAAAAGTTTTTTTCACAAAGAATGTAGCCTCAGCTATATTATATTATATGGTCAAGTGTCCTTGAGTTTTGGAATAGATGAATATTTTTACAAATACACAAGTTTACATTTTTAACATAAAAAATGCACTTTGAAAAATCTTAAAATAAAATTTTAAAATGGGTGAGCAACTCTAACTTGTAAATAACATTTATAATGCATGATTTTTGTTGCTACTATGCCTAGCATTATCCTAAAAGGGGTTGAAAATTAGTGCCTTGAGGCCTGTTCAAATTATTTATTTGTGGCTTGGAAAATTTCATTGTCAACTCACAAGAACCACACGAAACACCCTCCCTCTACTAATTCTAGTCACGAATTTTCTTAAAACTGATAAATGGGTGATTTTTTTGAAATTTATGGTATGGTACCTTATTCATTTTCAAGCCTCACTACCTCACTCCTTTCCTAATGACTACCTTTTTATTCTATTAACTATTTCATTTCTTTTGCCTACCCACCAAGTTAACAATACAGATGTGAAAAAAAAAAACTAACATGTGCCTTTTTATTGTGCATGATATTTATATTAATTTAATTTATTTTTTAGTCCAATTTATATAATATGAGAGATTCTGCAAAATCTTTCCTATGGTTTTCCTTGGACAATTTCAAAAACAACTACCTTTCTCATTTTTCCTCCTCATCAACATGGATATGAAAAAGCAAATTAACATGTGCCTTTTCATGTCCATGATATTTATATTAATTCAAATTAAATTTGACATTGACATAAACAATGATGAACTATTGGAAACCATACATTGGAACATAAGAAGAGAAAGGAATTAATAGTTGATTGTCCCAGGTAGTGTGAAGCGCAAGTTTTAATATTATCGTTCTAAAAGTGTACATAAATTGGCTGCTCATATTAACCCAAGTGGAACCTTTTGCATCCATATAAAAAATTTCAGCCATGTGTTCAACGGATGAGAGGAAAATTAGGAGAACATTTTTGTAATCATGGATTTTTATTTTTTAATTTATAAAATTGTTGGGTAATTTTTTTCTACCCAAGGCTTAATGTTTAGAAAGTCAATTGGATTGCAGTAATTGAAATAAATATAAAGGTTAATTACACAAAGTAGGGAATGCCTTTAGAACAGTTTATCCATCAATTTGCTATGTCTCCTAGATGAGTTGGAGCTGTATGAATATGGAGCTGTGAATCCAATGAACCCCAAGCTCATTGGCAGGCACTATTGAGAATGAAATTAATCTTGATGTCAAATGGGAGGACATTGGTAAGTGGCTGGCCTTCTACTTGTCAAATTTGGTCGATGATCCACTAGAAAAGGCTTAGAAAATATGGAAATTATTAACGAGCCTTCAACATCTAAAAGCCTGAGCCCTTTTCAAAATCATTTTATTTTTATTTGAAACCTTTGATAGAAATTTGGACCAATCTACTCATTCACAAATGTGATTACAATTGGTGAAAAATTCAGCCAAAATCAATTGAAGGGTGGTGATAAACAAATTTCAATTGAACTCCAAGCAAATGTTATTTAAGGATGGATCTACAGTTTCATTGACCAAATAAACATTTTAAACATGACATGCATCTCAATACAATATTTGCAATGATCGAGTAAAGTATTTATAAAACAAATTTCAAGCCTAAATGTGGTTTTTCAAGTAAAGAATGAAAACGTTCCAAGTTTTGGAATGATAATGTGAGGATCCCTGGAAACATGCAACAACTTTAAAAGGATCCCACTGTTAAAACTCTTGAGATAACTCATAAATGAGTTTTGATAATTAGCTCCTTGCTCCCTGCTTATGATTCCCACTGCCCTCATTGGTGCAAGTTAGCTAGGTTCATTGGCTAACCAGCTAGAGGTGTGATGCATGCACTTATTGGTTCGTATATTTTTTAGAACAATGTCATGCATTTTTGTTTTGTATTTGTGATGGAAAAACTTCAGAAGAGTCTTCAAATTGTGAAGGGCATTTCAGTGCTAAGGGTTTCAATGTGAAGGTAGTTTTGAGACCAGTCTTTCAAAGGTGAAGGGCATATTATACTAGGATATGAAGGTCCATTTAATGCCTCATTTTCTCTAGTCCCACTCATGCTTAAAGGGAAATTGAGGTGCATTCTTGCTACCATTGGAAAGCCTGATGAGGGGATTTCTTAGTGGTGATATCATAAATTTTAAACCTATCTCACAATATGTATTGAATTTAAGAAGCATTTCGAATGAATAACTAGTCGAGTGATGAGTTCACACTTAAGCAGAGGGCACATGTCACAACGGTTATAACCAAAAACACATTCTTCCAAAATAAAAGAAGACATTACAATTGACCCTCATATCCTAGTATACCCTCACGCACAATTAGGAAGATCCTTGTTCGCTTGTCCTATTCAAGCACTTTTAAAGGCTTTTTCCCAGGTGAGAGGGACATACATGTGATTAGTTCCACTTGGTCAGTTTCACTTACAATGTGAATCACCTGTGAAGAATATGGATTAAGATTTGGAAGAACCTGTCATCACCTAATGGAACAGTTGCTCGCCCTACAGGGTGCACCAAGTTCCTACATGGAATGGCCCCTACATAATACTTTGAAGTGTTATAAAGTTCCCAATCAGAAACCCAAACACTTAAAATGCTTGCATGAGGAGAAATGAATATGTGATGTTGATGATTTGCTTTTCAAATGTGTGGCTTCAGAGCTTGGTGTGAATGCTTGGTTCTCTTTGAGTTAGGATGTCTACATTTCCTAATGACATTCCAAGTTTGCTCTAGAAATGCTGAATGTGGACTCAATGTCTAAAGCTTTGTCAGATTCTATATCTGTGCCCAAAGCCATCACTAGGCCTGTATAATTAGTAGGTAGTTCATTAGCATAGGCCTATCTACGCCAGTGTTTCTGGTAAAGGACAATCTAGAGGTTCACCTTTGGATGGGCCAAAATGAACCAGCATGCCATGCAGGATGAATGGTGCATAGACATGAAACACTTTTTCGTTGTATTCATGTCCCTGTGGATAGTATGTATGACCTATCCACATGCAGCTACTTACCTAGTAACCATAAGTGCCTTCCTACTTACCTTGGACAAACTAACCTTCTGTAGTTAGCTACCCACCTACATAGGTAACCTGGGTAGTGTGAGGGGAAGTTGGAGAATTTCCAGGATAGGTTACCCAGGTGGAACGTTGGTAACTCACTTGTGGTTCATCCATTACTGAGTCAAAACAAGTTTCCAATAGATGATGCACTAGTGGGTGTTGGATCACATAATGGGTCTCAAGACATGATTTAGAAAGTGAATTTGGGTTTAGGGTTGTACCAGCAAATAGATAATCTGAGATAGTCTTAGGTAGAGTTAAAGCTCTTGCTCCTCAAGCCGCGTTAGAACAAATGTAATGACCAACGTTGTTAAGCTTGGAGATAGTAAGGCATTGAGAATCCCTAGAACGAATGTGCTAGATTTTGTGCAGTTGAAGTAAGCACTTGGAGAGCTTGGTTAAAGATTTATTGCCTATTCGGCCATTGTATGTTTGGTTGAGTTTGGAGTACATCAATATTGCTTTTCTTTTGTTTGTCACTAGGGGAATAAGCACAATCACACTGTGGACAATTGATATGAATCAACACATGTAATACACATTGCAACAACACTTTCAAAGTCACTAACTAGAGTTTTTTTTCCTACCAAGTCTTAGGGTTAATTAAATTTCAAGATTTGGATCTGTGTAGGATTGTGCTTCTGAAGATCTTTTGACATTGACGAAGGTCATGTCTGAAGCTCTTTGCACTCTTTGTAGACACAAATTATTTTGAATCAATCTGAAGTTGCAAATGCATTCATAAGAGCATCATAGTAACAAATTCTCATCTGTAAAAAACAAGGGAGTTTTCAGCAAATTGTCCACAGTCTTCTCATGAATTTGACCAATTAGTAACTCTCCTCAAGAATGTAATAACAATTCTCACATCTTGAGGCTTACACATATGCACTTATTTTAGTACATGCTCCTTTTTCTGCAATCCTTGTCAGTGCAAGTAAACATAACGATTTTGTCTTTAGCTTCTGGACATGTTTAAAAAATCTGGGATTGGAACTGAGGTTGGAATATGGTTCAACCATACCAACTTCTTGATATACTGCAGGTAGCTCACTCCCTGAACAACCACCTGTTAGCAAATAAGACCTAATTCTGTCATACTAGCAGCAAAAATGGGACCTGCTTCTCAACTTTGGAATTCAATGCATAATGAAAAAGCAGGGTTCCAACTGTTTCTCATAGGAACCAGCATTCATAGTCAGTCTCCAATTGATACATTTGGTTGGACATCACACAATCTTGAACGAGCTGCTCCAAATCTGCTGAAAAAACAAACAATATGCCAATGGTCAGCCCATTCTCCGCATTACTCAGATCTCCGAAAGAACTAGACTGGGGAGATTCTGAAAGATTGCTCAGAATGTATCCAGGTAGTCTGACATCCCCCAAAAACATACATAAATAACTAGAATGCAAGATGACAATCAATCATACACACTTTGCTGCAAAGACCATTGAATACCTTGCAAGGAAGTCTTCTTGTTTGAGAAGATTTCTCAGAAGGCCCACTTGAGCTTCTGCATGAGCTACTGGGACATAAATCCTTTTCACCTACAGCAAGCTTCAACCAAATAAAGGACCCATCATGTCAGGACCATGCAGCACAATGCAGACAAGAAATTTTTTCATCACAACTCATTACTTCTGGTAGTCTAACAAACATCTCCATTCTTTTGGAGCAGATCTGGCAAACATATCACGACAGGGAAACCATTCTCTCATCCGACTGGATTTAATTTACTTCAAGTTGAGAAAATTAACTCACTGCAGCAATTTCTCCAATGTTCTTGATGAAAGAAAGGTAGAACTTGCTCACAAAATCTCTATTCCAGAATTCCAGAAATTTTCAAATTCCAAAAGTTTGAATTTGGACTTAAAAGGATCTAAAGAGTGGATCTGTGGAGGATGGTAGAAGAGGGAGCTGAAAGTGAAGGTAACCAGTAAGAAATTTCAGTCTAGGCAGTCCAATTGTTTTTGGGGAAGGAGGTTCTTGAGGGGCAAATATGAGAAGACAAGGAGAGGATGTAACTTTTAACACTAGTAAGAGTGTGTACTCTCTGGGGTTGAGCAATTTTGAATTTAGAAAAAATATGTCACTATTTCACATGCTTATAAAATGTATAGAGACTAACTTCCCCCAGCATAAGGCCACAGTGAGGGGTTTGAACTCAAGGTATAGTTGGTCTCTATTGCATTGAATGTTGTTGGACATAGGTGCTGATCAACATCTTCGGAATCAATGATGACCCAAAGGTATGGCCCAATCCTGAGAAGTAGGATCTTGAACAAGTGTTGAACAATGAGAGCTTGGACATGGGCATCAAGAATTTGAGCATCATGCCTTTAACTGCAGCCAAGAATGTGTGCTGGTATTACACATGTACTAAACTTGATGCTTCCATACTTATTACACCTAAGTCTAAAATCCAAAGACATGCCATATAAGAGTGGATGTCTTGCATTGCAAGGGTCCAAAAACTTGATGCCTCCTACACCAAAGGATAAAATCAAAGACATACCATAGTAGAATATGAGCATTGCAAAGAGTTCAAACTTCAGACAAGCATACATAATTTTTCATGGAAGTTTGTTCATTGTGGCCTTGTGCTTTACAAATGAACTAGTTTGAACCCCGTGCCTAATGCACAAGTGTGTGTGTATTTGACGGTACATATTACAAAATTACAATTACAAACTACATTTCCAAAACCTCTTTATATACGACATTTCGCATGTATCCATCGGGACCCGGGCCACTGAAAATCTTGATGTTTGCATTGCTTGTGACCCGTGAGATAACAACATACAGCTGACCATGGGAATAGACTGGAGACGGCAAATATACCCCAACGTTGTTCAATGTTTGACCTTGACTCTTGTTGATTGTGATTGCAAATGCCACTCAAACAGGAAATTGACAACAACACAAAACAAATGGCCAATCAATCCTGGAGGGGGACATGATGATGCGGGGTATGAACACACATTTGCCAACATTGTTCCCTGTGATGATCTCCGCTTCAATAACACACTAACCCAATCTCTTGACAATCAACCTCGTACCATTGCACAATCCTATTGATTGATTGAGATTACGCAACAAAATGATTGGCACGCCCACTTTGAGTTCCAGCTTATGATTTGTGATACCGCTGAATTGCAAAGTGTTCAGAAATTCCACCAGATACAATGAATCCATTGAAACTCCTACAACAGCACATGCACCTTCTTTTGTCGGAGTCAAAGAATTTGTGCTCAAGTACATGTGTAATTCTTAAATAGCGATTTTAGAATTGCATTGTTGACTTCATCAACGTCAATATTTTTGGGGGCCAAAATGCTACGTTGCATAAGATACATGGCATCTCTAAAGTGGCATTGGTGATCCGGATAGATAGTTTGGATTAATCCTCTTAAGCTGTAATCTTCTACTGGCAACCTCATATGGGACGAAATCTTGATCCAATCTAGATCGACACCTTCTTCTTTTACAATGGCAAAAAGACTTCCGTTTCCAACATTCAACACCCATTTGCCAAACTCTCGCTACTTTTTAGAATGGCTGCCATGACTCGCATGTTGATATGAAGACGAAGAATTGTAACATGCTACCAAAGATGCGATCGAAGCAATGAAGCACTAACAATGTCTTCTCATCCTCCCTTGGGAACAACAGGCAGGATCTGTCGAAAATCCCTACCAAGGACCATGGTTTTCCCACCAAAGATCTTTTCGATTGCATGTGCGTCATCCAATTGCATCAAATCACGCAGGGTCCAATCAACAACTTTGAAAGTTTGGTGATGCATCATTGGTGCCTCATCCCAAATGATCATATCAATTTTATGCACCAACTCAGCCACTTTCATCTATTGTCTGATGTTGCAAGTCAACTCATTGTGTAGATCAATCAGAATCTTGAATCTTGAATGGGCGATTCTACCGCCTAGAAGCAGCAAAGATGTAATTCCTAATGAGGCATCTGCAAGCACGATTTTGCCTTGCCCTCATAGACAGGATAGAAGCGTTGTCCAAACAAATGTTTTGCCAACTCCACCACTGCCATACACAAAGAACAATTTGCCCTCTTTGTTTGTCACGGCATTCAAAATAGTTTCGTATGCACTGCGCTGATCGTCATTGAGCCTATCTTCTACATTGTCTACATATGTGGTCAATGAATGCTGATCATAAACCAATTCTTCTTGGACTAATCGGTTTCCTCCATGAACAAAAGGGACGTAATTAGACTTGGGGAGCGTTGAAAAATCTTCCAAGTGGTGTCCGTTGTGGATGAGAACTTGATCAATCTCATACAATGCATGATCCTTTAGCGCATCTTCAGAAAGGGTAACAGCTAAATTATCACACTCGCAACGTGTCATTGCTTCAATGTCATCGCTCAAAGACTCCTAATGTGCATCCCATAATTGTTTAAGATTCATCACCTCACAAAACACCAACATGGAAACAAACATGTCATGTAGTTATCGTCTTGAAGCCCAAAGACCAGCTTCTTCCAAGGCTTGATGCGATTCATTGTCGTCTGCAAACAAACCCATTGCAATGCATGCATCTTTGAATGTGTCGTGCTTTGTGCCATCCACTATCTGCAAATGCTTGTAGGATGTGGCACCTTTGACGCAGTTCAGCAACATTCGCAAATAATAACATTCACCCGATGTCGGGTGTGCATAATACATGCGACCAATGGCAAAGCCTCTTTTGCGCATTGTCCATCACTTCAATTTCCGATTCCACACCCATTGCTGAGGGAATTGATTGAACATAAGGCTTCATGCAATTTCCAATTTTTGGTTTGGTTTGAACCATTCCGTCAACATCGTTCTAAAAATGGCTGACCGTGTTACCACTTTCTGCACATCATCGTCATCGTCGAATAGCACCATTTGTTGATTGGGCAAATGGTATTGCAGACGTTCAATGGCAGGAAACTGCTCGTGCATATCAAACTTGAAGATGCACCACACTACTTTCAATGCAGATACATAGCGACAATCGAGATATTTTTTAATTTCATCGACTTCAACCACATTCCTTTCGGTGGCATTGTTGTTCTCGCATGAAATCTCAATAGTTGCACGATCATGTCCTTTATAAACATATTTGAACAAATACTTGACTGCATGAATGTTGTTGCAGACTTCAACATTGATGTGCACATCGTGTTTGGTTGACAAATAAACATTGTGCAGTAGCACCCAACGATTATCCAATTCAACACTATGAACCAAAAGTGTGCACCCCATATCTTTGAGTCGATAAATAGGATGTCCATTTACATCCGTCACCATCTCGAATTGGAACTTGCGTGGATATTTTTTTTGCATTTGCCTTCTTCCATGCATGGGGCATTTAGAAACACAGCTCCGCATGGACCATGCATCATGCATCTGGCAACCATCTCGTGGGCCAACCTATTTGTCTCTGGATTCAGAAATTCAACACTGATCATGCAGTATACATCCTCGACCGTGTGTGACTTGCAATCTTTGACAAAGAAGATGAAAATGTGTGCATGCGGCAACCCACATTTTTGAAATTCAATGACATAGATTCTTGCAATCGTGCGTCCCAAAATATGTTTCTTGTGAATGTCATTGATCAACTCCTTGAGCTTGATTTTGAACACTCGGGTTACCAAATTCGATCGATCTTAAGGTTGCTATCCGAGCATTAATACTTTCTTGATCTCAGGCCATTGGGGATTGCAAGTGAATATAACAAACGCATCCACGTAGCAGGCCCATCTACAGATTGCCATGGCATCTTGATAATTCTAAACCATGTGACGTGGAGCTACTATGAAAGAAAATGGCAGAATGATCTTCTATCCAATGGTGGCAGTGCTATTGTCACCTGCGGTGATGGCATCTTGAAAGCCTTAATAAAGATCTGCACAAAGTTTTTTTTAATTCAGGCATAGATACTTCAAGCGATTTTGTTCAATAGTTGCATAAACATCCACAATGTATTGATGCCTCAATCGGTCACCTCAAAGCAACACAATGCCATCAATGTCACAATGTTGAAATCGATAACCGTAAAATTCGACCATTGTCACCATGGTCATGTTTTTTTTGATGCTCAGATTCTTCCACATGGTCTTCATCCAAATCTGCATTAGCTACAACACCATTGAGTGGTTGATTTAGATGTCATCCATCCTCACCGTAAGGAAATAACAACGGATAATGTAAAGCCACGTATCCCACATGTAGCTCGGAAATGTGCTGAAATGGGCCAACTTGTTGAACAACGACGATGTTACACCTGTCTACAACCTCAGAACCATCTCCTACCATCAATGCAACAACTTCATCAATTGTCAACACATTGTATAAGCGGGCATCCTTTGTTTGAAAGGCAATGAAACACAATTTCAAATTTGTGGGAACACCTTCTGTTGCCATCATATCCCTTGTCATTTTGAACACTTCGACATAGGGATTGATATTGTACATCATGGTCAACAACTGATCCAACGTCGTTGGATCAAGCGATGGCATAACGGCATGGCGGTTTTAACGTTCGCTCTTCGTATCATGAATGTATAGTTGTGCAAATTGTGGACGCTATCCTTCAACAAGACACAAGGATTCGATTTTGTGATAAAGTTCACCTTGAATGCGAAAGGAGTATGATCCAGTGCCTCTTGTTACCGACTCATCAACTTTGGCACTAAACAAAGTGAATGCCAACACTAAATTGTACATGCGAATTTGATCTCAAAATTTGACGGCACTTCTCTCTTTGTTGGTTAAAAGAACTTCTAACTCTTGTGGTGTTGCAGGAAAACTCGACAATAGAACTTTGCCATTTTTGCAATATAGAAAAAATTGTGGCTTCTTATTGCTCGACTTTGCCAACCGTTCTTTGATCCACATTTTCGCCTTACAGAATCCATAGATTGTGTCCATTTCTCCACAATCCCATCGTCCTGAGGCTGACACGTCTTTGTCTCCAAACAATTGCAATGCGTCATTTCCAAAAAAAAGTTGTGCACGTGTTATTGTTTATTGTATGGTTCATCGTTCTCAAAACAAACGATTACTTTGCTCTTATGGCGTTTCAGATGGCCCAATCGACTTTGTAAATTACCTGGCATGTCGTTCTCTTTGTAGGCGATTGCAATGTTCACGTGCAAATTCTGACGTGTCTTGATTAAATTCTGTTGGAACATTAATATGTGGAACATGATTTTCCAAAAAGTTAATTTGCTCCTCATTCTGTTAAGCTTCTGGGTGTTGCCAAAGGGCCGCCAAAGCTACCAAAGCACTACCATGTTACGTAATGAGTGCATGCATACATTCTTGTATGTCTTCGAGCATTGTGTAAAATTTATGTTAGGTTTGTTACTGATATTGATATCAAA
>Ga0116231_10003164_pt1 | contig 34400 bp, 20 predicted proteins | sample S1TSphgellanicum_2_FD_89695 | JGI IMG/M metagenome (GOLD analysis project Ga0116231, IMG submission 89695) | Host-associated microbial communities from peat moss isolated from Minnesota, USA - S1T2_Fd - Sphagnum magellanicum MG | ecosystem: Host-associated > Plants > Peat moss > Unclassified...
AAACAAAAAAATTCTTTAATTTTAGGAATATCCAATGTTTAAAAAAAAAAGGTAAAAAAAAAAAAAAAAAGGCCACCCTCCCCCAAAAAAAAAAAAAAAAAAAAAAAAACTCTTAGGTGCACCGCCCAACTAATTGATAGGAGCAACAACATAGGCACCCCACCCCCAATAAAGAGGGTGCAGAATTGGCCCATGCTTGTAACCAGGGGTTTAGGAGGCACTCGACAAACTGATCTGTGATGAGTAAAAGGTTGAATAGCCCTGGGAACCCTAAAATGGCACACGTGAAACCTCTATAAAGTCAGTCTAGATGCTGATGGTATCACAACACATTTGTAGTGCTTTGCAGAGTGACCACTTGAGGAGAAAAGGACCTGAAGACTCCCAGGATCATCACTCAATCCCATGGAGTGCTTTGCTGGTATCTCTGACTTGAACCACAATCCCCCCACTTACACACCCATGTGATGAGATGCAGTCTTGTCTCTGGCATTGCACCCCCCCTGATTTCACATACCACTAGCTAATCCATTCCTTACCTCATCTGGAGTAACAAAAGTGCTCATCTTAAGCATCTTAAGCATGTGTTAAACACCATGTTTAGCACCATGTTCAGGTAGGTATGCCCACCATGATCTCTCCAGACTGTCTGGAGTAATAATACCTTTACTGATCTGCTCCTGCTTGAAGCAGCTTTGAAAAATAGTGGATGTTGCTGCTGGAACATGCTGCTGCTGCCATCTGTGGTGTGTGTGGGATGTTATATAGATTCTTTTTTTTTTCCTAGTAAACAATTTGATTAAAACTTCTGCATTCCTGCCATTCCAGCACTGTAAATGGGTCCAAAGGATAATCACACCAATTTTTAAGTGCATGTAACTTATAAGTGAACAAGTCAGCAATTTGTAGTACAGGCTTTTTTGCAGGCCTTTTCAGCCTTGTCCCATAATCCATGATACTCCCCATGAGGCAACAACCTTTTTGTGAAAAGTCAAAGAGTGAAATTATGTTCCCAAAGTTGGGTGTCTGGGAATCCCTTTCAAAAGTCAAAGTGGGTGCAGTTTTCAGAGAACCATTTTGGATTTTTGGGTTCAATTTTTTTTGCAACCCAACAAAGTGTTTAGCTCCACAACCACCATTGGGTGTTTCCATCTTGGTTTGTGAGTTATGAAACCCATTTCTGTTCTCTTCAGTCCAAAGTTCAAACACTTGCAAAGCTATGGTGGCACAGGTGTTGCCCATCAGAGCATAAACTGGGTTATAATCAACATGTCTCTTGTCTCTCCAATATTCGTTGTGGAAAACCAGTTGGATTTGCTGCCTGGATCTGCAAAAGAAGTTTAAGCTTTACAGTTTTAAATTTGAGGAAACTATGGATTTATTATGACAATGGTTCTCCAGTCCAGTGTTTTAGTTATGCCTACACAAATTTCATCAGGTTTATTACTCTGTGGGACTTCCAAAGGACTCATGCACCACAGGCAACTAGAATCTGGATGCTACTATTATCTATATGTGACTGGCACATGGCATCAGTTTAATGTAGTCAAAGTTCTGCACAACCAGGTTTTATGTTGTAAATGCTGGTGTCACCTGAACTAAATAGGTACTCTGGCAAGGGTGGTTTTGCACATGGCCTTTCTCAAGTGCTGAATGAAATCTGGCACCAGAAACCCCACCCAAACCTGATGAGTCTCATGAATTAATTACAAAAGTTGCACCATCACCCTTCCCCCCAGCCCCCAAACAACCCATTCTTGCAAGAAACAAGCACAAAATCTAGTCCACCTAACCCCATATCTCTCAAGAATGTTCTTCTGAGGGAACCATAGCCCCCAGCCAGGGATTTGATAACAAGCTGTAATGCATGCTTATGCTCTGATCTGACTAGACAAGAGTCATCATGGTAAGCATACAATTTGCAGTATTCACTGACAACCCTTTGTCTGTGAACTCTGCAAGCACATGATAACAAAAAGCATTAAAGGGTCCTTCTGTCCATCACAAATGCGCACTTAATTGGTGTGCGTAACTTATGGGGTGATTATTAGGGTTTGACTGGTACTCCAAGGGCTCCACCCTTCACTCCTATCTTTATGACTCATGAGTTGTAACTTGTGTGACCTTTTGGGCTACTCCAAATTCTACTTCCCAGGCCCATCAATGAGGTTGTACATTTGAGGTACAATGGGCCCATGATGTATGGAGGAAGCAAGAGGTGAATGACCAGTGGTAGATCCAGATCCAGTTCCATCTCCAAAGGGTCAAAAGTTAAATTTCATGTCCTCTGAAATTTTGCAATTATACTAACTTATTTTCTGAGGACTTTGGATCCTCCTTCTATGTAAAATTTTCTCTATAGAATCATTACACCTGAAAGTCCCTTTTGTAATATCTTGCAACTTATTATTCTTGCAACTTGGTTTATTACACTTGAATATATTGTTCAACTCTCACATTGACAGTTAATACTTCTATGTATATGAATTTTGCAAGACAAGCCTGGTATGAACTAGTGTTATTCTGGTATTATCTATGATATCTATGCTGATATTGTGCATTATCTAGTTTTGTGACTTGCATGTAATATTCTGTTAAGCATCTCAATGTAAGATAATTGCTTTCTTAAGAACTGTAGAAGATCATGTATGCCTTTGAATACTCAAGGCAATTTACCAGATCCAGACCATGAACCAACAACAACTATTACTATTTTGCAAACTCATAAGCGAGATACCCAATGTTAAGAGGAAACGAATTTTGTTTTTCATACCAGACCAGTGCCCAAAAGTTTGAAGAATATCAATAATCTGAACCTTAGAATTTCCTTAATTATCATACAAATACCTCACCTGGTATGATTAAACTTCAATACAAGAACAATACTGGTTGCAACCTTCCCAAAAGTGTTGATTACAAAAACCAATAAAATCAACATCAGATTAGGAATGTGCTCTAAATGAAACCCAAAAAAAAAGGGTAAGCATAGTTGCAAAACCCAATCCAACTCTCATATTGGTTTAATTCTGATCCTTGTTTGGCAAGGCAAACTGCATCAAAGATTGCAGAGGTTGAGGAACCTTAGATTGAAAATTACAATATCTGAAGTTTGTTTGGAACATTTAAAGAGATCTGAGAAAACTGTGAAAGTGAATTCTGGACACTCTTAGCTAATTTCTGAATCTTGAAAGTGCATGTACTGAAGTTTTGGACTCAGATAGAAGAAGCTCATAACACACTATATTAGGTTTTGGGATCCATGCAAGTCCCTCACTTGTTCATGTATGCCAAATTTAGCGCAACAATTCTTGTGATGTTTCATTTGCTGGTGTTTCCTCTCTTGACAGGCAAAGTCCCAAAGTCCCAGTTATGCCCAGAGTCATGGGTCTTGTCTCTTGACCCCAGCTTGGGAAGTGGCAAATTACAACTCCCTTCTTTGGAAGGACACACCGAATGACAGCCTTCAGATGGGCAACTTTGGTTATCCAACATAGACAGATCTTCAATCAGGACTGGGGCACCAAATCCCACTTGGAGAAAAATCACCCATTAACATAAATTACACTGGCTTACCTTGATGCACAGAGTTTGGACTTAGGACCCAATAAATAACCCACTTGCAAAAGTGACTAGATACCGAGAAGTAGCTTAAGCAGGGAAAGACAAACTTTGGCCCATGTGCTTGTAAAATTAGTGTTGGTAGTGAAGCAGAGTGATTTCACATTCTAAATTTTAAGCTAATGACAAAATAAGTTGGAACTACCATGGGCAACTCTTATCTGGAGTTCTGTTTTTCTTGCCTTTTGTCAGCTTCAGAAGCAGAAAAGGGCTCCAGGCCACGCCTGCTAGTATGTTGTGTAGTGAGAACTTATCTGCAGCTGGCAGGCCAGCATAATGTTTTTTCTTACGGAAGTTTGCCTATTTCTGGAGCCCTTTTTGTCATTCAGCCGAAATGAGGCCTCTTCCTCATCATGATTCTGTTGTTGAACAATAGTTACTACTAGAGGCAAGTAGGCAGTAATAAGAGGGTTTGCGAAACTCTCTCATTTGGGTGGGTTTTGGTTGGGTGTGTAGGGATGTGAAATTCACAACTAGATTGCAACGGTAATGGAATATCAGTCAACTGCTGGTAGCGATGTGAACTTGTTTTTAATGTCTTAGGGTCAAACCAGCATCATACTAGGAACAACAGCAAAGATATCCCTAAGAGTGGCTCTCTCTTATTGGAGCCAAAAAGACAGACAAGGAAAAACTCATATATCATCTAATCTAGTCATGAATTTCATAAGGGCTCACTCAAGCAACACTTTGTTACTCCAATTGCTTCTCGCAAAGAGCAAATATCTCACTCCAATTTCAACACCGAGATTCTATGTTCCTAAATTGCAACTAGACTACCAGTTAAATTCTACATGATCTGACGGATCAGATCACTCTAAACCCTCTCTTGAACTATCAAGTCTTACTTTGGCATCATAGATTTGCAATTTCTGTTTCAACCCCATTGCAACATGCCACCAAAAACAGAATGTGATCTTTCAACTGTCATAGCCCAAAATGTGTTCTTTGTCAAAAGTTTTGATAAGAGAGATTTGTTGTCACCCATTGTATGACCCATCTTTAGCCATTAATTTCCAAAGTTTCCCAACAACCCAGCATAGACATGGAATACCAACATTTTCCCACTTGGAGTTCCCAAAAAAATTCAAGTCTCACTTCCCTTCACCCACATCAATTTCCCCACACTCCTAATTTTCTGGTTCTTAAGCATGCAAAACTTAAAAATATGATGCCAACTCATACAAGCTCCTTAATCCTTTAGAGTTCTTCATCAACTCCACCATCTCCTACTACATTGTTCATGTTTTTGTCTAAATCTTTGAATCCCTAAACTTGTTTATGTAGCAGACAAAATGAGAACCTTAAAGACTATTTTGATTATGACAAGGACTATGGGCATTTTTCCCAACAATCAGCACAAAGCCCACATCTTGACCAAACACCATATCCAGAGCATGTCCAATTTGCTCTACCAAATCTTAACATAAGGTTACACTTAGCTTCTTGACTTTTCCAATGCCTCCTTAAATCCATCTTTTTGAACTCCTTTCCCGCCCTAATAGAATCCACAACACCAATTGTCTTCAGCACCACCAAATCCATCATGAAGAGTTAGCAAACAAAGTTGATAAACATATTAGTTTGCACCTCACAAAATAACAGAGAATGCACCCATATTCCACCACCATTCATAGCTTAGACACCCGAAGCTACAAAAATAAAGCAAAACAAACAAGCTACATCTATTTTGGAAAAGAAAGGACTCTCCCTACTTCCATTAATCATGTTCATGGTGATTTGAACCAATAGTGATGTGCTGAATTAAGGCATTCTAATTTTTCCTTTTTCAAACATTATTTTTAGGTTACAATACTTAACCCAAAAACTATGTTCTAAAGTACTTTCTAGAGTCCAAGCTCCAAAGTAGTATGGGACTGGCATAATTAGAGTGATTCTAATTTCCTTTATTTGGACAAGTTGGAGTATAACACTTGTGTTGAAGATAATAAAGGCTTTCAACCATGTTATGGATTTATGTGGAAGTTGGAGTGACGTGTTTAGATTGTGGCTATGTGTATTGCCTTTCATGCGACAAATAATAATTGTATACTTGGATTTGATTATACAACCTTTTGTTCTTCAAAGGTAATTTTGTATAATTGATCTTGTCATGTCTCCACAATTTTAGCAATTGATTAGTTCTCAAGAAGCTTTATTGTCCAAGTTAAATCAGCAACACAAATTACATTGTACTAGTTTACATTCAAATATGCAAGTAATTGGAGAATCATGTATAAATCATATAATCACACAATTATGCACCTATATGCAAACAAATAGTGTGTTATGTTGTGCGAACAAATTGAGCACAAGTTTTAAAACATTATTAACGATTCAAAAGAATTATTTCATCAATTTACAAGAGAAGACAGTAACTTATTTTGTAATTATGATGAATTTGATTTTCCAAATTGCAAGCTTAAAAATTAGTTGAAATTAATTCAAGAAAAAAGTTGGCTTGTGTGGTGGTATTATGGGAATTAAATTATCCATATCAATATATCTCACCTAAATTTGGCTTGTAGAAGTAGTGTTTCATTCATCAACCCCTCTTTTTTAGCATGGCATGAATGAGACAATGGACAAAATAACAAACATTACATAACAAGATATTGAAAAGGGAAAAACATCTTTGTAAGGCAAGATGTGCTTAGTTTTCTTATGGATTTGATGATATGATATGTGATGACATGTCTTTTTTGGTTTGGTGTAATGATATGCATACATGAACTACATTTCAAAACTTGGTGGTGGGATTAGTTGTTGATTTTTATGTGTCTAGTAAAAGCTTTGGTTATGTTTATTTATTATTGATCACTTGGGCTTTGCGCTATTTTGCACTACTAGTGACAATGATTAAATTATTCTATGTGGACATAATAATTTTATTGTAATCAATTTTATCTTTTCAAAAGACAAAATTTTGTAAATTGCACTATATGTCATCTTGTTCCATTAATTTTTTTTTACATTCTATGATTTGTCAAGGGTTTTCATGATCAAATAATGGATTTCACTTCTAATGGTTGAATGAATAAGTGAAATTGATGAATGATGCATTTTTAAATCATCACATGCACAAAAGAATCTAAAGGCTTTCAAAGCATTGGTGTAGTTGTTGTTCAACGACTATGAGTAACTAGTTCACCAAACCCACATAGCTTATCATGCCAGTTTTGAGGATTATGTTAAATTAAAAAAATTGATACTTATTCATGGTTTTCAAAAAAATTGAAAAAAAAAAAACCATTATTTATTGGTATAACCAATTTCTTTCTTAAAATTAATTTTGTTACAATGATGTTAATTGGGTAAAATTAACATTGGTGTTTTGTTTCGGGTATTTTGGAAAAGGAGAAATATGTTTGTTGTTTATATGTTTTTTAAAACATAGTCACATTTTGATATAAATTTGGATTTTTTTGGATCAATTCCAAATATTTGTTGCATATGTTATTGTAAAAAGAACACATGATGAACTATCTATTTGTTGCATGACATTTTCATATTTGAATAATAATTGTTTACTAATTGTTATTTTTTAAAATAATTGTATGATGTCATTGGGCAATGTTTTTATTAATATATATTTTTAATCATATATTGTACAATGTAAATCAAATGCAAAAGTGTTTATTTTGACTAAAATCCAATGATTATTGTTGATGAAAACATGTTTAAATGTTTTTCTTACAAATTTTTTTTGTTGTTCCCATGATTTCGTAAGTGTGTTGTTCGTATCCTAAAGGTTTTAATTTGTCTTTATGTAATATTTGCATAGTTGTTCCAAATGTTGGTCACTTAGCCATCAAATTGGATTTAGAATATGTTTTCATCTTCTTTTGTTAATTGAAATTCTTCATGCCAATAATGTATAACATCATCATTATTCATGGTGTCATTTAAATTGTCATTTATTTCAATAATGTTGTCATTTTTAGTTTTACACACTTGATGTTGCATTTGTTTCCTTTCCTTAAAGCATTTGGGAGTAAGGGTTTTTTCAATGTCTAACATCACAATAAATATCATTGTCATATCTAATTTTGAAATTAGCCTTGCATATGTCTTGGATCATGATATTTCAAAAAATCACAAGCCCATTTAAAGAACATAAACATGATAATGTTACATATATATTGTGCACATTAAGTTGTAAATTTTCAGGTGATTAACAAAGGTCTATCACCAAATATTCAAATGTTTGTCCTTGAGCTTTAAAATTAGTCAAACAAAAAGTTAAAACAAGTGATAATTGACAATGACTAATATTAAAAGTCTTGGAAGTGTGTGATCCTTGTATGGAATGATGATATTGAATTTTTTAAATTATGGGTGCTATTGATATGACATTCTTAAGTAGACCTTTGAAGTTTATGTCTTGTAACATTTCGTGTTTTTGTATGAATTCATTAAAATCAATAGGAATGTTAATGGGTGGGTATATTAAATTATTAGGTTAAATCCAATGTGATTTTGTGAGTGAAATATTTTGGACATCACCAATTGTCCCATTAAAAATTCCTATTTTTGAATATGTGTTTTCAATGATTATGACTTTCATTCCTTTATAAATATTTAAAAATGATGTTAAATTTTGAGTTTTATTTGTTGTCATTTTTTGCTTTATAATGTATTAAATGTCATTACATATTAGATTTTTTAATAAATATCGATAGCTAAAATTGTATAATATGTTTGTTTTGATGTTTTTGAATTTATTTTTATCATGTGATGGTTGATGGCATTGCATAATTTGTTTCAAGGAACTATGAAGGTTGTCATCCTCTATGGAACTTTGAATTTATTTATTTATAAATTAAAAAGAAATTGTTCAAAAAATTTGCAAGTTCTAAGATTTTTTAGAATTGATGCATAAACAAATCTTCACTTTGTCACATTTGTTCTATCAATATTATGTTATTAGGACAAATATAATTTTCCCATAGACTTTTATCAATAATGTTTTTGGAGTTTGTTTTGTGAATCCAAAGGTTTGTTGGATATTTGTTGAATACAATGGTGTATTAGTTATACTTGGAAATTGTAAAAAACTACCCATGAACATTATGTTCATCTGACCAAATGGTAATATATTGGATTTCAGTTTATACAATTTCAAATGCATTATAACGAACATGTTGTAACCAACTATTGAAATTTCATCCATAATTTCAAATCAATAGTTGGCCAAATATCAACTATTGAGTTTGATATATTAAAAATGGCATGTTTGTTGATAGACAAGCTCAATAATGAATGTATGGTTGTTCCACCCACTAACAATCCTGCATTTGCATTGTATGTTACAATGTGAATTTTTTGTTCATTATTCATTTTTATAAAGAAATGTTGAATGACTTTGATGATGTGTGTTTTTCTTATTTCTCCAAACACCTCCTACATGTAATATTTGTTTTGTGGAATTCATTTGTGTGAACTTTTCAAATGCATAAACTTTTGATTATTTAATTATTATTTTTCATTTATTAATATTTTAATGGATGTTGGTGAATAAATATCTTGATAAATAACTTTTATATTGTCTATATTTGTACATGAATTATTTGATTGATTTATTTCAATGTGGATACATGTCATAGTTTAAGTTGTGGATTGTGATTTATAGGTGTGTGGTTCTTGTTTATATGTAGATGCACAATATCTTATGTTAATATATTAGGTATTTGATTTTGTAAATTATTTAATATATGGCTCCATTCTTTTATATTATTTTGAGGTTCATTAATTATCATATTCATGTCATCTATTTCATTTTTTTAAATATGTTTTTAATTTTCCATTGATTGAAATTTTTTTGTTATTTCAATTATATATTCTTTACTACTTGTGTTATATAATAAGTATTCTATTTTAGTTGTTTAGGTTTTTATTCTTGTTGTTTGGTATCACATTGTATCATAATTTTGTCAATTTTTTCATGTATCATGTTTTCAACTTGCTTTGAATAAAGAGGATTTGTTATTGATTCTTCATTTTCATTATATGAAACTCATTTTTAATTAAAGTTCTAAGTAATCTATTTACATCTTATGACTATTTGCATTCATGTAAAATGTTGACTTTTTATAAAAAAAATTTGTAGAGTTGGAAAATTTTGAAATTGATTCATTCAATGTTGCTTCCCACGACATTCTAAAGAGATCGTTTTTAGTATTGAACAAAGTTTGCCATGAAGAAAAAATAATAAAAATTGTTCAAGGATTTTTTTTTGGATTTTTTTTTTTCTAATGGTATTGTATAGATTTGAAATATTGGTATTCTAGGTATTTTATATCCATATATATTATGTGTTTTGTATTGAGGGCGAATCTTGATGAAATCAACGATTATGAATATTGCTGATTTTATTTGTTTTTGTGAGAAAATTCATATGGAGAAAAATATCAAAAAAAAAAAGGTCTATGTTGATAATCAGTTCAAAAATTGTTCATTAGATATTCTGAATTTTCTCTAAAAAATTCAATTTTAAATGTTTCAAAATTTTCATTTATGAAAATTTTAAATTTATTTTGGTTCATTTTTTGTTTTCATATTCATTTACCCATGTTGATAAACTATGCCATGGGACATATGTGATATCATAATCAGTGATGTGATCTAGTAAATTTAACAAATAACTAACCGCTTTTGTGATTGATATTTTTTATTGGCTTCTAATTGTATTTAAACATTGTATTGGTAAACGACTTTTTTTGATCAAATCGTGAGTTTATGTTATTATCAATTGTTTCAGTTTTTTGAATTGTAATTTGTAAGAAGGAATACATGTGTGTAGTATAAATGGATTTTTTGTCATGTAGTCTATGATGTAATAAGTCAATGATTCACTATCTTTATTGGAACTACTATAAATTTTTGATCATGATTACATATGGTGCCAATAATATCCATGGTTTTACATTATTTAACCATTTGTATGTTCTTTTAATCTACAATAGTCTAGTGTCATTGTCAAAATGACTTTTATTGATTAAGATTTAAGGGTCATACCTACAAATTTATTTTAAAGCATCAACATTTGATTTAAAACATGCCAGATTACACATATGACAATTACACACATTCATATGATCTGAAGAATCAACAAATCATAAGAAAAAGTGTGAAACCAAAGACCCAAAGCTTTGAATCTATTGTTGCCACAAGAGAATGAAAACACACCTTGTGTTGCATTGAAGGAACAAAAATAGAAAAGAATGTGATTTGAAGCTCTGATTCGCGAAAGCTCTATTGTTGATGAAGAGCCAAAAAATGTTCCCCCAAATGTTCCTACATATATAATGAACTCTCTTGCTACCAAGGTTAGTGTGTAGAACTTCTTCCTCCCCACTCTCATTGTCATCCCATATGCATAAGATGTTAGCCCAATGTTTTTGCCATCCATTGCTATGGGATGTTCAAGGCAATTAAATATGACATATAGTAGTATCATCTCATCATGTTAGCAATGGTACAATAGTAGCTACAACAACATTTGTGCTACAATACTTGAATTTCCAATGCCATGATGGGTGTAGGATTCTTCTCCTTTAACAACATTCAAGACAAAGATTAACAAAGATGACCCTAAAGCCTACAAAAGAAAGAAATTTCATTTCTTCTAAAGATAATTTATGTAGATTTGTATGTGTATAAAAGAAAATATATAATCTTATAGTGTATATAAGCAGAACATAACTAAATATTATCTCTTTAAATGACACACATAAAAAGGCTTTTATTGCTACATCAAATCTTGTCCTTTCCAATAAATCATTCTTCTTCCAAATAAATGTTTTTACATGTCTTCATGTGCCAAGACATTAACCATTACAAAGCCACCAATAACAATCAAACATCAAAGCTGACAAATTATTTCCATTAGGAATACAACTTTTGAAGATCAAATGCAACTATTGTTGATCTTCTTTCTTACTCTTTGTAACTACGGATTACTCATTCTTGCTTGGGTTTTAAAAAATTTTGCTCCTACTCCATCCGAACATGCCATTCAGGAAATAATGATCCCTAATTTACACCCTTCACTTAAACCTTAATAGTACCTTTTGATATTAGTATGTTGATCATTGATATGTAATATTCTTTTGTTCATAGTCTCTTCATTTCAATAAAAGTTCTAATATTTTTATGTGCTTTTAGTTAAGATGTGGGCAATATCAACAAGTACCATTTATGTGGGCTTTTCTACACTTTTGGCTTGGATGCAACTTGACTAATCTTGAATTTTTTAAAACTAAATATGTTTGTTGGGTGCAAGCCAAAATCAAGACATCCTTCCTATTGCTTGTGAATATGTGACAAAAAAGTTTGAAACTTGGAGCAAAGTCTCACATGACATGATGATGATATTAAACTTTTTTTCATAAATGAAGAGGCACCTCATAGATTCATATTTAGATGCACAATTGGACAAAGGAGTAAAGGACATGTTTTTAAAAGTTATGGTATCTAATCAATTTGTTATTATTATTTTTAATCACACATGTCAAATTTCTATTTACATTGAGATTCCAAATCGTCACCTTTGGGCCTCATACAACAACTATTATCTACATACATTGGAGTTCTTTTTCTTGTTGCAACAACTCTTTGAATAATTATAGGATTAGTCTTTGAAAACACAATCATCATAATGGATATTGGATACCACAAGGATGAAAGTGACATACAAATACACTAGGGTTTACATCAAGCAACTAGGCTGTAACTAAAAGACTTAGACCTCAATTATGTATGAACATCTATTTAATGTAACATGATTAATCCACTAAATTTTTTTTTGAAAGCATAATAAGTTACTTGCGTTTTAAGGTAAAATTGTGTTTTTATGTCATCTCTAGGATCTAGGTGTTGAATGTCTTTACAATTGAATATTGTGTGTGAAGTCAATAATTTTTTACTTGGTTTGACACAAAAACTTGACTTGTTTATTCAAGTGGTGGTTGCATACTTCACCATAATAGTTGCCTTTACACTAAATGAATTAATACAAATTTGTCTTGCAAATGGTACAATAGCAATAAATTTATTCCAATGAAGTAAAATGAAATAAGAGCAAATATAACATGTAAATGAACATGATTTGCATTGACTTAAAAACCTTTAGCATAATCACACTAGTAGAATAATCATTATTATTACATATTACATATATTTTTGAAAAATTGTGTGAAGGAAAATGAAGAATGTTTTCAAATATTCTAACTTGTTCATTTAGGTGGTGGTTGCATATTTCACCATAATAATTGACCCCTAAGCTACATGGATTAATAAAATTTTGTCTTGCAAAATGTGGATGATAATATATATATATATATATACCTAAGGGGCATACCTTTAAAAACCTTTGTTAGAAATCCAATATTCATCAAAAGTTTAATTTTTTATATTTATTGATTCAAGTGCCAAAAATTACTCAGAATTTATTATTTTTCACTCTTATATATATAAATTACAAAATTCCATGCAACTATATCATCAAGGGCTTTGCAATAGTACTAAAACCCTGTTCCAATTTCCTTAATTTTTTAAGTTTGATTTTATTCATTTTTCCTTGAAGTTTTTATTCAGCATTCAATAATTCTTGCACCATAAATTTAACCATCACATAGTAACCTCAGTTGACCCTTATTCATTGAGGGCTTTTTAATAGTAAAATGAACCTTAAATTTGTTAATATGCATTGGTTCCAAAGTTTTTGGGGGCGGGGGGAGTTTTTGAAATAAACTAGAGATTTTTTTATCTTATTTGGGAATATTGTATTTTTATCATGGAATTTTCAATTTTAATTAATTAATTATTTGGAAGACATGTGTTAAATTGGTGTAAATATTATGGTATTTATAAAATGTAATTTATGGGATAATATGTTACAAATTGACGTTTTAATGGGAAATTTCACCCTACCCCATCATTGTCTTTATCAATGGTTTATCACATCCAACAATGTGTGTAAACAATCTAATATGAAATATATAATGTTCTTGTTATTAGGTGTTAAAAAATTCAATTTTTCAAAAAAGAAGGAACTTGGGGTGATGAAATAAGGCTTATTGAATAAATAAATTATTGTTGTTTAATTTGGAAAACATGGTGTCAAATGGGGAGATTATGAAATGTCTCCTTTCGATGTTAGAAATAGCAAATCTCGTTACTACTTCTATAACAAGTATTTGACAACAATTAAAACATGACTTATGTGTGGGTTTATCCCAAAAAACACATTCATCCACAAACAAGTGAATTTATATTTGCAACAAAAGAAGGAAAAAAATGTGATAAAAAATGTTTCTAATCTAAAACAACAACATAAATGCCTATTGCAAAATAATGTTATAGAATCCAACAAAAAAATGTATATAAAGTCTTAATTTTAAAATACTTATGTTTCATAGTAGTATGCAATTAAATTGGATAATTGTCCCCAAAAACAAATTGTGATTATGCAAACTATGCAATATGTTGTCAACTGATGTGTAAGTTTGTTATTTTTAAATTTTTGAAAAAATGCCAATCAAGATCTAGTATTTCCTTAAAACTATTGGTTTATTCTTAGCAATTTACCAAAGGAAAAAAAGAGGAAGACATGTGGCATAGGAGTTAAATAGTTTACACATTCCTTCTTGAAAGCTTGAAAAAGTTGTTGAAAAAATAGAATAACTCAAATCATAGGTTTGCAACTTCATCATCTTGTTTTAGTTATTCAAAATAACATTCAATGAAAATTGCTAGATTTAGGAATCATTTTATAGCCATAAAAGAAATTATTATAATTCAATACAATAATTTAAATTACAAAGGAGTAGAATTATTTTTTATTGTTATTTTAATATGCTTTCTTGTATGTGGTGTTTTGGAACAATAGAAAACCCATGGTAATTTTACCCAATTTAAAAGAATGGTATGCATGAAGTTGTGCTTCATCAAAGATTGGTATGGATTAAGGTTTGTTCAATAAATCATATTGGTTGTTAATTTTGTTTTGTGTAATTTTAGGCAAGTGTGGGAAATAATTCATAATTCTTTGACTGAATGTATGGTCATTTAGTAGTTTACCTATGTCTTTGGTGGCTTGGAAAATTTGTGAAAGAGAGTGATGTTCAATTGAAAATTGTGAATATATTATCAATGTTCAAAGGAAAATACGAATCTCTTTTCCAACCTGAAGAAGGCTTATCACAATTTCAAATTGTGAAACAAAGGTTAATTTCTTCAACATTTGTTTATATTCATTGATATGAATTGATCAACCTGGAACGTATAAAATTTTCATTGCAATTGTATGCAGCCATTTGGACTATTTTATAACCAATGTAAAATTTGAAAACAACCTCTAATTTCAAAGCAGTTGATAATGAAGCCCTTAATTTATTAGGTACATATATTCTGTGACATTTTGAATTCAGCCAAAAATAAACAAATACAAATAATCTGTAATAAAATTTTATTAATTGAGAATAAAATTTAAAAATGTTGTTGAGGTTGTTTAGGTATGGAAGGGAGTTTTAAACCAAAGTCACCTTGAAGGCTCCCAAATATTTTGGTTATCATTATAGTTCATTTTATAAATGTTAATGATTAATTTATAGAAATACTTTTATAATGAATTTTATTTTTTCTTCATTGTGCTTGCAAATTAGATTTTGTTGATTTATATAAAAAAGCAGAAGTACAAATAAATATATATATGAAGGAACATATGGATATAAAATGTAATTTACTAGTGTTAAATACACCAAAACGTGTTCCTAATGACAATTTGTGATTTTTGTTTTTCCAAATCTACATCTTGCTTCTCCGAAAGAAGAAATGATGGACAAAGTGTCAATATAATTCTTTGGAAGTTAAGAATACCAAAGTGATGTCTGGATGATTTGCAACCATTTTTCCAACACTTTTCCATGTGACTTTTCTAGGTGAGTGCAAACAACAACAATGAAAGGCTTGAAGAAGTCACCTTTTAGCCAAAGTTGCAACTACTAGATGGAATGTTGGGTTAGTTACCACCAAAATTGAAATGCTTTGTGAGTTCACAATTTGACCTAGCCGATATGTTTTCAGGATTTTCACAACCTTCTCGTCATACAATAGTCCTTCGCTCATATCAAAAGAAATAAAAATCAATTTCCACTTTTAATTCAAAATTTCTACTTTCCACATCATTAAAATATGCATTAAAACCTTGATGAGAATTATGTACTATAATATTTCTTTTCTCTTTGATGTATATTTATGGACTAAGATGTTGATTAAAATATTAAAAGACTATTGCAAATTGTATTGATGTTTAATCAACTACCAAAAATGCTATAAATTGTACATGTGGGCTTTATGAGAGGCACTTGCTTACAATCTCTCCATTTCAACTTGATCCAACTCTTTTCTTATTCCCAATGCGGACATGGGTTGTGTGATAGCATCCTTCTATATTATGCTCACTAGAAGAAAACAAGTTGAAACCACAAGACTGAATATTTTGTGTATTTGATTTTGTAGTTGTGTTCCCACAAGTACTTAGTGAATAAGCAGAAGTAGATGAATTGATGAATTCATTTTATAAGGATAAATTTACTAGTATTTGTCCAAATCTTCTTCATAATAATATGCTTGGTCCACATCACATTTGGAAACATTCTTCTTCTTGAATTTGGATGTATATTTATTATGCAATCAATTAATCCTAAGCAACATCCCCAATCCTTCCCCTTGAATTTGTGCGATGAATTGTAGACATTGCCCGAGCATCCAATCCATACTCTGCAGGCAAGTTTGCACCTTTGTAGAGAGCTCATGCTTCAGATAATCACAAAAGAACAATAAGGTAGCTAAGTATTTGAAAAGACCATGTTACCCTAATACACATACCTCCAATTCATTGACTTGTGGTGGATTTTTCATTTTGTAGAGTACGAAAATGGTTATTTGGACTCTTCAAAATCCACTTAATGTTAGTGTAATGGAATTGAATCCTAGTTTTGAAATTTTCAATTTTCTGACCATCTACTTTTGAATTATTTTTTATGAATATGGAGGTGTGAGTACAGTATACCAGAGCACAAGAATTCATGCACTGCCATTTCTCAGGCTTCACAGTTTCTTTCTTCAGAGAGAGCACTAAGGGCTGTCCTGTTTCAGGCTGCAGCTGGGCTAAACATTTCCAGCTGTGTAGGTGGCTGTATGTGCAAATGGACTTTGTATTTGGCACCAGAGAGTAGTATGCATGCTCACTTCCCATGCATGCTACTTCTCTCTGGTGCTAGGGAGTGTTCCTGAGATCTGCATCTTATGCTGTAGAATCTCAGTCAGCAGTGTATGCAAATCAAGTTGTGCCCTTTTGGGTCACATCTGCAACAGCTCAAGGTTCCTACCATGCACAAAATCCATCTAATAATATGCTACAGAATTGTGTAAATAAATTTGAAAGCAGGTTGTGGGTAAGCTATTCCCAGATAGTGTACAGCAGATGGCCTAACTAGCTGATTCATGGTAAAGTAGCGAACTACAATTATGGTTGGATGCTAGGTCCTTGAATTATTTTAGATGAGGAGGATTGAAGCCTGAGCTGCATTCTGATCAACCTCAAGAAACCCAGCTTAACCCTCTAAATCTCATCTCTATTAGCATGTTATAGATATGAGTTCAACACAGGAGCTGAAATCTTGGAAATTAAATACTTTAAAAAATATTTTGATTGATTTCCATCAGAGTCCAGCAGTAATGGCAGATTGGAGATGCAAAAGAAAGCTGCCTTTTGCTAGATGCTGTTCCATGAGCTAGATCACCTTTACAACCTAACTACATTATGACTCAGGCCTTTTGGTCCCTTGAAAACACTTTTCAGTTCTTCACGCATTATGTCTGTGTACATCTAGACTGAACTTGTTTACAAACCGCCAGTTTCATGCAATTTTTTGCAGACAAGGTGTGACAAAGGTCTCTCCTGACACATGTACTGAATGTGCAGCACAAAACTGCTGGAGTGCGATCTATGAAATCATGCACATCATTTTGAAGTTTAAGTGCAAAAGGGCCTCCTCTTTTATCTTTCATTTGGGACAACCTAGTTAGACTGAAATCCAACCAGAGCCTGTGTCAACTTAAGTTGAAATATGTAATTTGTTCTTCTGTTCTTCCTGCAATGCAGAAGATGGGTCAAGTTCTTGGAATTGTCTTCTGGATGTAAGCTCTTAAAACATGCCAATGCAGAACCAAAATAGGACCTTCATTGATTTCATGATCAGCAAGCTCCTGTTGTTAGGCTACATGTTTTCCATTGCTGACACCTGAGGATAAAGTGGTACCTAATTTCCAGATAAGGAGTAAGTGCCTACAGAGTACAAATGACAGTTGTTAAGATGTCTCTAGAACTTCCACCACAAAGCTATGGAAAGAAGCAAGGTTTTGTGGAACATGGGTGAAGTCAGAATTGCTGTTGCCAAGGCACACAGGAGTCTCTGCTTTGAATATTTGGTATCAAATGCAACACAAAAAAGAAGTCATGTCTCCACTGAAAGTTAGTTTCACATCTTTTGCTTTACTGCACGGAACTTGTTGATTTATTGTTTCTGATATTGAATTGGATGGGTGAAAGTGAGGCAAAAGGCAAGGAATGGAAGAAAGTTTTCACTGAAGATGCTGTGTCATGGTACAAAGTTTTCACTCAACTTGCTTATATCAATTATACAACTATGGAGAATACCAGATTGTAGAACTGATCACTTACACACTTTAAAAGTAGTATCTACAGAGATCTGGTTTTGGACATCAGTGGCAGCAAACTCATCTGCAATGAGCATTGAAGATGTCAACAACATAACTGTACATAAAATTTGTTTGCTTCTCATACAAGGGAGGTTCTGCTTACAATCCTCCCCATACCTTGCGCCTCACTAGCTTACAAATCTGATGCTGACAGTCATGCTATGAAAGAGTGAGATTGATATGGGATCTGTTTTTCAATCCTCTCTACCATATTGTATTATGTCACCAAGAGGCCTGTTTACCCTGTATTGCCACCCAACATAGCCTGATGAGGTGGCTAGGATGCAGTGCCTCCAAATTCAATTCCTGGAAGTGCTGCAGATATAGATCTGCCTTTCAGGCATCTGGTAACTAATGCAGTTGCACCCATGTTATCCTGTACCTAACCAATGCAATCAGACCACACTTCTATTCCTTCTCCATCTCTAATGTACAATTCTTTTTGCTCCTGAAACTTTAACTTGCCGTGCAGGGGATTACCTCACAATTGCTCCAGCTGCAAAATAATACTTGATGGAGTCCAAGTTGTAAAATTGGACAGCCCAAGATGTAACCAGTCACACCTTTTGTGAAGTGGGGAATGCCATAGCCACACCTTGAAGGTCCTTGTCCTTCCACTGTGAAGTGACTGTCTTGATCTGTGTAAAGAAGTGCACACCAGCCTTCCCATAGAAGTTCAGATCTCCAGCAAATGATGCCCTGGATCCTGTGAAAGAGAAGAAGGGCAGGGGCACTGGTATTGGAATGTTAATTCCAACTTGACCAGCATCAATCTCATGTTGAAATGTGCGTGCAGCTGCCCCTGATCTAGTGAATATTGCTGTCCCATTTCCATACTTGTTGCTGTTCACTAACTGAATAGCCTCCTGAAGACTGCTGGCCTGCATGCACAGAAGCACAGGACCAAATATCTCCTGCTTGTAGCATTCCATATCTTGTGTCACATCAGCCAAGATGGTTGGACCAACAAAATTCCCATGATCATACCCAGGCACCTGCAAATACCAAGACATCTTTGTAAGCCTGGCACCATGTTTTGGAAATCCACCACAGAGAGCAATAGCACAAAAGTGAATAGCAGAACTCACCACTCCAGCACATTGCATAGAGCAGTTATGCCCATGACCTTTTTATGCTATTTGAAACAAAAGTCAATTGCAAACCAATCTCATGCATTATGAGAAGGAATCCATGATAGTTTGCTTTACCATAGCCATATGTCTCTTGTGCTGGTCCAGAGTGATGGTTAAGTTTTAAAAAGATGGTCTATCAAAATTGAAAGATACTCTCTTTCAGCAGTGAAAAGTAACAGACATCCGCATTACTATCCAAGTGGTGTAGGGTCACCATCCAATTTGAACTAACTCGAGTATGTTTATAAGTACACACATTCTGAAAAGACATTCTGACTGACCTTGATTCCACGTCCATCAAGCACCAGCCTAGCTCCATTAGCTGCACCAGACTCAACAAGACTGCAAATGCGTTCCTTGGCCTGCTTGCTAATGACAGGCCCCAGATCTGCCCCGGGCTCTGTCCCTGCAGTCACTCTCAATTTCAATGCCCTACTCTTCAAACCTTCTTCCCAGGACTTTGAATCCCCAACAAACACAGCAGTGCTGATTGCCATGCATCGCTGTCCAGCAGCTCCAAATGCAGCTCCCACAAGTGCATTCAGTGTTGCTTCAGGGTCTGCATCTGGCATCACCACAGCATGATTCTTTGCCCCCATGTTGCATTGAACTCTCTTGCCTGTGGCTGATGCTCGAGAGTAGATATGCATACCGGCAACATCTGATCCAACAAAAGAGATGGCTCTTATATCAGGATGGTCACAGATATCATTGACAACTTTGTGTGTGCCATGCACAATGTTGAGAACCCCAGGAGGCAGGCCAGCCTCAGTTGCTAGCTCTGCCAGCAGCATTGCAGCACCGGGATCTTTCTCTGAAGGCTTTAGAATGAATGTGTTGCCACAAGTAACTGCCATTGGAAACATCCAGAGTGGAATCATCGCTGGGAAGTTAAATGGGCAGATGCCTGCACACACACCCAATGGCTGTCGGATGCTGTATGTATCGATGCCTGATGAGACATTTTCTACAAATTCTCCCATTTGCTGATTGGCCATCCCACATGCTTGCTCCACCACCTACAACAGGCTTGGCTAAATCCAAAGGATTACAATCACATTCTCATCTGGACAGCACTTGGTGCAAATCAAGTCAACATATCCATCTTCAGCATTCAAGGTTCATCTCAACAAAAGCAAGAGCAATGCTGTGACTGTTGGAGTCCCCAAGAGGAACTGAGATTCTGTCTGGAGGGAGTCACTAACAGAAAGGTCCAGGCCTATCCCCCAACCTCTACAAGCTTTTAGTAGTCCGTAGAAAATTTCGCATGACAGCAGGACAGTGAAATTCTAAATTTCTGGAGATGCAGTGAAATTTAGGAAACCAAAGAGGAAGAAAGCAAACATAACTGACTTGTAAGCCCAGTATTTGTGAATTTGGAATGGCCCACTTATTGTTTTCCTCAAAGGAGACTGTTACAAGAGTAGATGGCTGTTTAGCATAAGAGTTTCCTTAGACCTAATTTTCCAGACTGCAGAGAGATTGGACCTAAAGCTTTCTCCCTCAAAGGCAGAAACTTCGAAGGTAATTGGCATCGTCCATTGTGGTTGCCACACCCCCTCGGGGATGCTCGGATCTGCAGAGTGATAGGGATATGCTTCAAACTGGCAACTTGAATTGACCTATAGCATTTGTCGTGGAAGAAAAAGTTACCTCTAGCCCTCGGAAGACATCACCGCGGGCATCCCCGATCGTCTTGCCCTGCTCCAAGGTGACGCTCAAGGCCAGCTTCTCCATGTCTCTTCGGATGAGCTCCTGCAGCTTGAGCATGATCCGCTGACGCGTGGTCACGGGCGTGTTCCTCCACGTCGCGTACGCCTCTTTCGCCGTCTTCACGGCCGCTTCGAACTCCTCGCTCGTCGTCAGAGGAACTCTACACAGCACCTCTTGCGTTGCCGGATTGACGACATCCACGCACTCCGTCGCCTGGGACTCGATGGCCTCGCCCCCGACGAACAGCTTCACTTTCGGTGCCGATAATGAGCTCACACCTTGATGATCCTTCACTGTTGCCGCGACACCTGCCGAAAACCCAGCTTGCTGCCTCAAACCCTCGAATCCTGAAACCCTCAAGTTCCGAAAACCTTGAGTTCTGAAGTTCCTGCTTCCTGAAACCCATCCATCATTCTTTTGCTCAAAGCGGACGCCTAGGTCTACAGGGTAAACGCGAGCCTCAACAGCAGCTCGGCAGCTGCTGAGAAACCTGCCGGAGCGCAAGCTCCGCGACACTGTGCGTAACATGGCTGCTTCCTGCTAAAATTGCCAAACAAGAGAGAGAGAGAGAGAGAGAGAGAGAGAAGAAGAAGAAGAAGAAGGCAAAGGGCTAATAAATTACATTGCACTAGTGTCTGAAGAAGAGAAGGAGATGCGCGCTGGCCGCTGGTTGATCCGGGACGTGAGCTTATCGTCTTGCTGCTGATGGTTGGATATCGGCGACACGTCGGTTTGCCAATTCATCGGCAGACCCCACCTCATCTACCTCGTCCTCATGGTGCATAGGAATTTCGAGCTTGGGGCGTCGCTTTAACAGGCCGTCCGTTTATGTGTCGTGCTTGGGTAATGAAGCCAGCGGCCGGACAGACGAGATTGGTGGCGAAATTCCGCATATAGTGCTTTTTTTCATTTGGCCCTTTTTTCTTTTGTTAAAGAGAATCCTCAGAAAAAGCCAATTTGAGCCGTCTAAATTTCGTCCTCTGATTACATGGAGGGCCCAAAAAGCCATTGCGCTAACTCCTCCCTCCAGTGATATTTTTTTTCAATTTTCTGATCTTGTGTTAAAGTTGGGTAATAATGGATAGTTATCAATCAATTATTTGATAATGTGCCTTTTATGCATAATTGATGATTATTACCTCACCGATAATTTAGTTGACAGATTTTTCTATATTGATATTGATAACCTAACTGACACCCGATTTTTTATAAAGCCTTGCCCAAGGACCATGAAAAATCCCAATAACTGGCCAACACTCCACCCATAATTTAGTTGACACTTAGATTTTTCTATATTGATATTGATAACCTAACTGACACCTGATTTTTAAAAAGCCTTACCCAAGGACCATGAAAAATCTCAATAACTGGCCAACACTGGTTGTAACCCATAACCTTCCACATTCATTTGAGTAGTGGCCTACTAGTTAGTGGCACCCATAACGCCTTTTGGATGAGAATGTCACAGTTGCTCGCTTCATGGACGAAAAGAGGGCATCTAAATTCTCATTAAGATCAGTTAATGTCCGATAGCTCTCACCCTCTGGCTGGTTACCTGGTACCGAAACCATGGGTATTGCAGGGTTAAACTGTTAGGATAGAACCCTAGACACCCCAACAAGTCCCTAAACCTAAAACTGTCCTTGTGACGAAATCTACTGACCAGATGCGCTTTGAATCGGACGGTGTATGTTGAAAACCTAATCCCTTTTTGGAGTTCTTCGTGTCGGCCTCGCCGCTCCTCTATAGAAAACGTCGCTCTCACCTCTCTTCCTCTTCTCTTTCCAGCTGCTCCTGCCGTTTCTCTGCAATACATTCGTCTTGAAGACATTGGCGTGAAGAGGGAAGAAACAGAGCGACAGAAGAGACAGAAGAGAGGCAGGGAAATTCTGTGTCAAACGACGCAGAAAATGGGGCACTCAGCGGTTTGGAACTCGCATCCCAAGAATTTTGGGCCTGGCTCGCGCACCTGGTTTGCATCGTTTTCTCTGTCCCCTGTTCCGTTGTCTGTTTCCTTTTGATCACTCTAGACCTTTTCGTGCGATTGATGATGTCCTTCTTGGATGCGAAGTTGTAGAGGACGTTTTGGTGAGTCGGGAATTCTTGGAGGATTTTAGATTAAGAGCTTTCCGAGTGTCGGTGGCTCGACTCACGCTGCGTAGCGAGCTTTTATATGCTTGTTATTATTTTACCTGTCCCAAAGTTTCTCTGTGCTTCGCCCATCTCTTTTCTCTTTCAAGACTCACCTCTAGCAAGGGTTTCGTCAACAGATGGGTTTTTTTAGGGTATTGCAATCTGGTCCGAGATTGAATACTGTTGATTCTGTGGATTGAGGGGGAGTGTGTGCATGTGTTGGGCATTGCAGCCGGGTGTGCGGGAACAGTCATGGCATGATTCGCAAATATGGGCTTAACACATGCCGGCAATGTTTCCGTATCTACTCTAAGGATATTGGCTTTGTGAAGGTATCCCCACTCACCTGCCTGTCTTTCCTTGCACGATCGTGCACATGTGTAGTAGGATGTTGTAAAAAGCCCATACAATCCCCGAAATTTTTTTCGGTACTGAGGTAGAAGTGATGGCAACCATGCATTTCCTTTCTGCAGGAGGTGCAGTTCTGCTAGTGATCATATGTAGTCTGAACGGTTTTTATGTAGTGTGTTTGATATGTGAACCATGCTGAGCTTGTTCTTTTACATCGGTGTTGTGTTTCAGTACCGCTAAGGTGTCAAACATGTAAGGTGTTGCTGCTATTTTGGTGAAGGCAAGACTGGAGCCTCCTCCCCACTCCATAGTCCAAAAGACATAATAGCAAAGCGCATGTGATTTTGTGATTCTGATGTTGTAGCTCTTACAAGGTATTTGTGGATGACATTATTAAATCTGTTTTTTTTGCAAGGGGATTCCCCTTCTTTCACAAAGAAACCATGGGTTGAGTATTGACAGTACATCTGTGTCTGGATTATCACTCTGTTCTATTTTTTCACCTTGGCTTCTTCAGTTGGACAAATTCCTTTTGCATAGAATTGAGTTTTCATTAGCTATGTCTTCTAGCAGCATGTGATTTATCCTGATCTTAATTACAGTGATCCCTGGACTATTCTTGGGGCTGCAACACAGGAGAGGAGGCTTGAAAAACAGGTTCAGTCTCTTTGTAATCCAACAGAACATAAGAATGTGAAACTGTCAAGAAGACTGCCCACAAATTTGTTACAGGATAAGGAAAATAATTATGTTTTACTTGTAACCCCAGTGGTCTAGTTTTCCTCTACAGTCATTTTGACTGTGCTTTTCTTCCTTTTTTATATGTTCATCTTGGTTTTTCCCCTGAAGTCTTTTCTTTTTGTGTTTCTCCCTGTGTTCTTTGTTTTTAGCCTGTATCATGCCTGAGTCTTCCTGTTGCTTCCAGAATCTCAACAGAAACTTGGTAAGCAGATAAGTGTTTACACTGGCCTATACCCACTGTTGGGTGCTGATGAAGTCTGTGGGGAAGTTGTGATAGAGAAGTCCATACATGCTATTGTTGATGGTCACTGAACAAGTGGACAGATGTCAATGATGCCTATTTTTTTCATACTGCAAGTGAGTATATTTTGTCTTTTCCTTCTTGTTTGACTGTGTTATATTGTCCTTCGTTCATAGTTTTGTATAGCCTTATTCTGGAAGTATTCCTTTGACTTAAAGAAGTTTTAACCCGGTTCTGGCTTTCTTAATCATGAGAATGGAGGTTTCTCAATTCTCATGAGAGATATTTAGTTCTAACCATAAAATTGGCTTGCTTGCTCTAAAGTCCCACTTGGAACTTGTAAGGCTTCCTTAATTCTTGTGTATTCCTTTAGACATGACACCAGTGCATGAAAAACAATCCACCAATCCATGATCATTTTGCACTAAAACACATGCATGGGGAGTCATAAATTATCATATGTCATATTTCAGTAGAGATGTCATAAATTATCAAATAAGCAAACTTGACTTGAACAGATCTTTGTGAACAGTTATATTTTCTGCACTTCAATTATCTTTTTTCAGTACGATGGTAATCGATTTTTATTTAAAAACTTGTTTGATATGGTGATATCATGGTGTGTCATAACAAAAAAGATGTTATGTATTCAGCAATCATTCCATTCAGTTAATGTAGATGTGTTTCCTTTTACAAGCTTTGTGGACGTAGCAATGTCCAAGAATATAGTATCATAATGGCTTCTTGAGATCCAACTTTTGAAGTAGGTTATATTGCAAATTAACGACTCTCAGATGAGGGTGTAATGCCCCACCCTGTTGGGGCCTTATCCATTGTAAAACAAAGGTGAATGGATGAGGATATAATGCCCTGCACAGTTGGGGCCTTACCCATTGTAGAACACAAGGTGAACCACACTTCTGCCACCTCATGATCCACATTTGAGGGGAATTTGAAACAGCCCATGTACGAGCAATCAACTGAGTCTGAAAGAAGTATTAGTCGATCCATGAGGTATTCCTACTTATAAAAACACAGTTCTCAGAATTTTGAAAAACTCAAATAACTGCCTAGAAGACCACCAGTTCTGTGCCAAATTTCACATGAAAATGGACAGGTCTTTCAGGTATTGGAACCAACCAGATCCCACGGTTGTTAACAAAAAAAAATCAAATCGGTTACCTGCCCAGCACTGTTGCAACATCACGACCACCGTATGTAAGCGAATTAGCCTACCACATCAAAATCTGCAAGCCAGGGTTCGTTGCACGGTTCAAGGCCTGCATTGGAGAAATTTTGGAACTGCTCAGTGTGTTGGTTCCTGGTTCATATTCTTTCTCTGTCTCATCAACCTGTAGAAAAGTAGAAAAGTTTAGAAATCTTGCTTCACGTTGGCAACATGCTAGAACCTATTGTCTCAGGTTCCAATCTTGTCCCTGAAGCAGCAAAGAACAAAATCATAAATGTTTCTTATCAGTCTACAAACATAACCCATCATAAGAAAAGGCAAAGTCCTCTAAATAGGTAAATGCCCAGGGTGAACCAGCACCTAAACTGGTATTTTCACCTTCTTGAGTAAGGCTTCTTAGAGCTAATAATCAATGGAGGAAATGTTCAATTTGGACTCAAAGACCCTGGTTTAGTCTATGTCTGGGATGTCTATAATGTTTGGAATCAACCCAAAACCACTTGGCATTTTTACTTTGGTACCAGTTTAGGTACTGCATTACAAGAGAATGTGAATTTTCTCACACAAAAGGTTGCAACATGACACATCTGTGTGAGGTAGACTTTGTAGTTTCATTCATTACAATGTACAATATGTGGTGTTTATTGTATCGTATATTAAAATTACTTCTTGACATTACAATATGGAACATATTACATTATAAAAATCAAATCCTCAATATGATGGATTTGCAATTTTGCATACAAGATCTTGAAAGCAACATTTTTTTTGTCTCAAAATTGTTAAAATTGACCTGGATTCAAGCATACAACTTGCAGGTTTGAAAAATATTTTTTCAGCAAATTTTAGGGCATTGCACAAAAAAATATTGGTATCATCACTCTTGGCATAGCCATCATTGCCAAAGCTCCTCACATTGCACGTGACCTTTTCACCTCCCCTATTCTCCTTCACATCAAGGTGTCACTAATGCAAGTGGTCCATTACACCATGTCACCATTCAACTTTCTAGTTCTTTATCCTTGTAGCCATGAGAATCTGAGACTTTAATGTTGTCGGGATTTGTACAATAACACCATCTTGATTTCATTGTAGAAAGGGTGGTGCTTTGATGGCAAAGTTCTTCATGTTAGTGAATGTATCATATTTGTCGATTTGATTTTTGGGGGTTGTAACATTGACTTCAAGAGCTTGTGCTAAAGGATGAAGCTCATAAAGTAGTGGAATTTGGAGTCTTGAGTGTTGGAGTCTACAAAACTTCAATGGACAGTCACAATTTTGTTAGGTGTGTTCAAAGCCTTTCAAACTTTCTATCTTTTTTTGTTTACACTCCTTTTAATTCAAAAGTTTGAACTCTAGAATTTGTATACATTGTGCACATCATGTTGAACTTTTTTTTTCTTTGTTCTCCTTTCAATTATGTGTGCAAGTGTGTGTGGTGTGTGTGTGAGATTTTGAGTTCAATTTTTATTGTGCATTATGTGATTCTTGGCATGTGGTTTTGGTTCATTTTGAAAGAAGCTATGAGTTATAACTAAATCACATTTGACCTAGAACTTAGAAGCCATGCATCTTTTATGTCTAGTCCCCAAAATTTGAAGTTCAATCTCATTTTTTTTTATTGTTGAATTGTTGGAAATTAAATTGAGTCAATCCTTGAGTTCGATGCCTCAAATTTTCAACTTGTCACTATGCATCCAAGAAAGTCCATGGTGAAAAAAAAGAAATGAGATCATGAGGGGCTTCAAAAATTTCAAAGATAAGTGGGCTCTACATTTTTCTTCGAATAAATCAATAGTAGATGCAAAAAATAATGTGCACCAAGTGCATTAACGTGTGATTCATTTAAAGGTACAAGGCAAGGAAAAAACTCTTAAGTGTTCCCAATCTTGATCATTTGTTAAAGCATCTAAGCACCTATGCAAAGCCAAGGTCATTAATCAAGGGGTCAAGATAGGTTTTTTCATTATAAATAATCTTTTCAATAGGTTGTCAGGTGTGTTAGTTTAGCTACTTAGTTAGGTCCTAGTTAATTAGGGATAAACTGGGTTAATTAAGCTAATTAATTAATTTTGAACTAGTTCATGTGTCAACAGGGTTTGGGATATTGTTCACGGGACATAATCCCATTTTGTGTGACCTCAAATCACTATTGGTGATTTGAGATTCTAGAGCATAATTTTTGCTTTGCAATTTTTTTTGTCATGTAAGTGTTTTGGTTTTCTATGTTTTGGGCATGGATTCTTGCATTGTGGCAAGTGACTTAATCTTTTGAATCACCAAAAGTCTAGCTAGTTGTTTTGTGCCACAACTAAGTTAGAATTGTTTTAGCAATGAAATTTTTTTTGGTTTTTTGTTGTGTCTACATTATGCATGGGAGTTTGGGTTAGCAATAAGTGCTATGTTGTTTGTTTTGGTTTCTATATTATAAGTTGATTTTGCAAGAGCTTTGTTTAAGCTACAAATATCACTTGTTCGCAAATCTTGATCTACTTCTTGAACTAAAGAAGCTCGCTTGACAATTTTGATGTTTTTGTACATGTTTTTCGTGTAAAATTCTTTTAAGAGTTGAACCCCAAATAGAGCCTAAGTACCCAGAAAGAAAAAAAAAAACATCACAATAAGCAAGGAGGGCCTTGTTGTTGTCCAAAGGGCCCCCTTGGTGTCTTTCTTTCTTGTGTTTCTTTTTTTTAATTCAAAAAAAGATTCCTACATTGTTTTTATTTTGTTTATAGGTATAGTAGTGACAGTGGTAGTAGGAGCCACCACTGCCATTGCTAGGAGCTTGAACTCTTGGTTGTCTGGCCATCAGTGCCAATTCACGAGGAGAAGCAAGGGCGGTAGGTGCCCCTAGTTGATCTTAGCATAATTGTAGTTATAGCATGGGAATAAGAAAAGGTGGAGAGAAGAGCTCCCCGCCATGTTTGCTTCATTTGTTGAAGTTGTAGCAAAAGGCAACAAACAACAACAAAAAAGGAGGAGGAATTACAACATGCAATTACAATTCAAGGAAGAAGAATGCAACAAGGAAAAGAAGAATGAAAGAAGGAGAAGAGGAAGATAAGGAGAAGGAAAGCAAAAGGAAGAGAAAGAGAAGAAGAAAAAGCAAAGGAGAAAAAAAGGTAGGGGTGGTAGTGGAAAAAACTAAACTCCAACCAACATCGTTGGGAGCTTGAGCTTTCTTCCAAACCTTCGAAGTTTGGGCACAAGTGTAGGCTTGTGTGCCTCAGGGGAGACTCGGAATAGGAAGGGTTGAGGAGTCCAATTTGGACCTCCTTTTTTTTTTCATTTTTTTCCAAATTCCTGAACTTAAGGTGCAAGTTCGACACTAATCTGAACTTGTGAACATTTTTATTTATTTATTTGTTCATCCATTTGAAGTATTTCATCCAAATTTTGGATGGAAAAATTTCATCCATCTAGTTAGGGGTAGCTAGTGGGCAAATAGGGGTTAATGATCGTGTGGGTAGGCTAATAAATGAACATCCCATCTATGATCATACATTAGACAATTTGACCCTTAAGACTAGATAGAAAATTCATTTTTATTTTCATTTTGGAATTTTCATTTTGAATTTCTTTGGAAATTCATATCTTTTGCATATAAAATCAGATTGACAAACTGTCTACACTATTGAGTTTTTGAAAAAGAAAATAATATGTGTGAAGCTATAAAAGTTTTGGAGAAAAAAAGTTTTGGAGGTTAGAGGTTGATTTGGTCAATTGTGGAATTATTTGCCCATCAACTTTGAAAATTCAATTCTCACCCATACAAAGGCATAATTATGAGCTTTCTATGGCAATTGGTTCCTGGTGAAGAACACTTTTAGGTGGAAATTTTCAGCTAAATTGGAGATAAGCACTTTTGGAGGCTTATTTCAAGATGTTGGGTGGTGCGTGGCCAACTTTTTTGTACCAAACATTTGGTAATCAACATTATGTTAGTGAATTATATTTTCTACACCTTATAGGTGGTGGAATGTCATGTCATCAACAAACTTAGAAGATTTGAATTATTGTCATGATTACTATGTGGATATCACAAACACAAAAAGGAAAAACTTGATTTGCAACTAGTGTTTATGACTGTTTTTTAGTCGAAAGAAACATTTTACAACTAACTATCTAGTAGTCATGTAAGACAAATCGCAAACGACAAAGAGTCGCATGAGACATTACATCAAGATGACATCATTAGATGGTAGATGAAGACTAAATTTAATATATATTATTTCATCCTATGGGGCCAATATATACATAGTGTATATGGGGCATCATTTTGCAACTGTAAATTGCAACTATTTTGGTGGATCCAATCTCCAATCATGTGGAGACACATGTTAACTATTGAAATACTTAAATTATGTACAAACCAAGTACATATTTGGACCATCCAATTCCTATGTTTCTGATTTACAAACATGGCATTTGATTAAAAGGTCTAATTTCCCCAGATCGTGATATTAGATGATCGAGAATTTTTTAAATCTTATGGCCAAGAAATGGCCATGTCTTTTGTGTTTGGCTAATCGACACTGTTACAACCCTAGCTTTGGGCTCGCGACCAAGGCTAAGGGGTTGCAAGGTTGCGGGCCAAGAGGAAGGAAGCCTAGGAGTTAAGGCAAAGGCATTGCAAGGTTGCGGGCCAAAAGCAAAGAAGCTCGGGAATTAAGGCAAGAAGAAGCCCGGGAGTCACATCACATACTCCCGGGAGTGTTAGAAAGTGTGAGGGAATGTGAGGGAGTGAACACTCACACTCCCAAGGCAATTCCCAAAATTTCAGAGAGCAATTGCACAGGTCAAACCTCAATGTCTTGTGGCGTTCTTTATATCATTGAAAAGCTCTTGAAACGTAGATGTCTAAAATGGGCTCGCACTGCTCATTTGGACATTTGAAACATAAGTTATGGCCAAAAGAAGGGCCGGGAGTCGAATTGTCAGTTTGACTCCCGATCACAAAAAGTCAGGAATCGACCCGATTTACTTAGCTACAGGGGGCGTGCCACATATCGTTGGAAATCTCTTGACAAGAGCTACAACTTTGCTTCAAATTGTATCGTGATCCAAGGTTTTCTCGCAAAGTTATGGGGCTCCAAAGTCGCGGGAGTCCCATTTGGCGCGATTTCGGGACTCCCACTCAGGAGTCTCGGGAAAAATAGCCATTTGGATGTAGCCTCCGTGGAGAGCTGCAAAGTATACTATAAGGGGGAAGGTGATGGCTTGCCCAAGTCCGGGCTATGGTGAGTCTTGTGTGTCCGTGTTGCCTGTGGCTCGTCCTAGCACCAAAGGTGCTCCAACTATGCACTAACCACTTTGTGTGGGTTGTGTGCAGGCCCGTGTGAGTGAGTGAAGCTTGTCAACTCTTCTTAGTCCCATCTCGGAGCTTCAACACGCCCCTCTACCCTTCAAAGTGTTGTGAGCTAGGGAGCATGCTCTGACTCCTCCTTCTTCCACTGTTTTCTACTTGGGCTCACATTTGAATCCTTTGAAGAGTTGGGAGTGCGTCAGACACGTGCCACATGACTCATTATGAACATCATGGCATTCAAATATTTATTAAAACCCTAGATATTCCCAATCATTAGATGTCAAGAATAAGGATCTTGACACGTGTCACATTATTATTTGAATGGAATTTTCAAATTTGCCACATCTTCTAAAGATCAAGGAATAGAAACATGCCACATGGTGATGTTAAATAATTTGTAAAATGTATTTTTATTTAAATGGAATAATGAACCCCAATTTAATATTATGAATTGAAGTTAGCATTTTAAGGTTTAATTAATAATGTTCTAGGGTTAGGGTTACCATGGCTCACTAATCACACACAAAATGGACATAGAAAATGCTTACCATTGAGCTAATAAAAACTCAGTGAGCACACTCACCTTAAGTTTTGCAAAGATGGAAAAATGTTTTATATTGAACATGGGTTCCTACCTTAATGTAATCAATAATACTTAACTTGAATAACTAGATGATCCACATATAAACATAATGATTAGTCTATATGTTTTGTTGGCTAAGGTGAGTGTGTTGTCTTGCCAGCCTCGACAACAGAGGTGGCTATGAGATGTCATCTAGTCTCCAAGCCTTGCCACTGTTTCCTCTTCTACCCCCAAATCTATTATTCTTATACATGTACTTTGGTTTGAGCATAACACTCTGCAGATTTAGATGATGAACCCCATTTGGCTTCCTCTCATGTGAATCTTTCAATTCACTATGCTATATTTGATCTGAACTGGCACCCTGTATGTGCAATGCATCAAAGGCTGCTTCCCAATCATCCTCTGCATCATGTGTATTTTCATTATCATCAGACCCACTTCCTGTGTGGTTACTATTTGTGCAACTGCTATCAAACCTTGATTTGCTCTCATCACAACACCATCCATCAACTAAACTTTGTTTTTGTTCATTTCCTCCATGCAATTCCCCACTTTCAAAGTACATGGGACAACTTTCACCATGTTCTGACCTAGAAACCTCTTTTTTTGTGTGCTTGCGTTCACCATCAAAGTCATTGACCATTGATTGAGATTTTGTTGGAGGTGAACTTGCAAGTATGTGATCATTGGTAGTCACACTTGATCCAAATGCTTGACTGCAGCTCTGGCCTAAAGTCCCAATGCTCTCCTACCCTACATAATCTACCTCACCTAGCTCATGGTGATGTTGTGGTTTCATCCTCCCTTGCTTACCTACACATGGCACCATCAAACTGCTTAATGCACCCTTTTTAATGCAATAGTGTTGGTAGGTAGATGTGTGTGGGCTATGTTGATATTGCCTCCTCCTGGCACTAGAGGTGTGAGCGATCATTCAAACAAGGGGAAATGACACTATCAGGTGCATAAAGGAATTCTTGATTTTGGACGTGATCTGAGTGCCCATGATTTCAAGCTCTAGTTATGCATTTTGGAGTTGTTCATGGAACTTCATTCCAAAACCCTAAAACCCATATCTTTGAGAGAAAAAGGGTTTCAGGGCTCAGTTAGGGACCAAATGAAAACTACATAATTCCATAGTCTCTCCCACTTACAAACATGCAGAGCCAACAAACTAAAAACCTTCAAATCATTTTTCCTCTTACTTTAAAAATGGAATTAGTTATGTTCATATTGTTATATTGGAGGTTGAGGGAAATGAACTTGGAAAGTTTGCATGAATGCCTCTCTGAAGCAATTGGACACTAAAACGAAGGCAAAGACACCCTTAAATATGTAGAAAAATAACAGCTAATTTGTACACAAATTACAATGGATAGATTATGAATAGCAATGGCCATTACTATAAACTTTGTGAAGGCCAAACTGTAGCACAACTCCTTTGTGTACTATGGACTTTTCTTATGAGTTCATCCTCAGAGGAAAATACCTATTCCTCCACAGTTGAAGTCAAATGTGGTATACAAGGTTGCACTATAGGAGTTGAGAACTCACTTGGAATCTATATGCCCAATGGATGCTCACTTTTGATTTTCCTTTGGTTTGCTCTCCTTTCCCATAACCTGGATCATGACGAAATGGATGCCTGACAATTTTCCCAGCTCAAATGGCTATTAAAGTGACACACCAGAACCCTAAATATTGTCATTTAAAAAACATGCAAACCACTAAGCAAAATAGATGAGCAATAACGTTTTACTCAACTATGTGAAGTGACTTTCCGTCCCTCTACTCCCGGTTCTACAAGGTGATTATGCATGGAAACACAAATGCTATTAATGAAAGAAAAATACAAATGTAATTTTGAAAATTAGATTGCGTTTGTAGTTGAAATTAAGTAACCTACCTCCTATGCATTATTTATGATTAAAACTGATAGATATATTTTTCCAAGCTCACCCACTACACGTTCTAGGACTTTGTGCCAAATTGTCATTCATCCAAACCAATATTTAAGGACTTAACACCATGTCCAACCTTGCTGCAGACCACTAGTCACTTAAAATGTTGTTTCTCACACATAGATTATTCAAATCTAGTTTTCCATAGTTCTCTGGAAAGCTAACAACAAGGCGCACCAACCTACCAAATCTCAAGATCTTCAGCTAAACTAGTAAAGAGTTATGTTATGAAACCCGAGAGGGTTTCTGAAATTTCTCTAGAGTTTCAACCTTCCAACACTATCACTAAATTTTTATTCTACTTTTCTTCCTTCTTCCTTCTACCAACACTAAACATTATTTTCCTCTTCAAGAAGCTTGTGAAACAAGTGTTCAAGATTACATGAAAATTATCCTCAAGGCAAAGAGAGAACCCCCAATCATCCGAGTCCGCCTTTTAAAGAGAAGGAAAAGAGAGGTGAAGAAGGATCCAAAGCTTGGTGGCCAATGGAAGGATCCAAAGCTTGGTGGCCATTAGAAGGATCCAAAGCTTGGTGGCCTATTGGAATGTGAAGGATAAACACCTTTTCACCTCTTCCATTTTCCCCCAACAACTTTACTTACACCCTCAATTTTTCCCTTTGACTTCACGATTTTACT
>Ga0116231_10003165_pt1 | contig 34397 bp, 18 predicted proteins | sample S1TSphgellanicum_2_FD_89695 | JGI IMG/M metagenome (GOLD analysis project Ga0116231, IMG submission 89695) | Host-associated microbial communities from peat moss isolated from Minnesota, USA - S1T2_Fd - Sphagnum magellanicum MG | ecosystem: Host-associated > Plants > Peat moss > Unclassified...
CCTCCCCCCCCTAACAAAAAAAAAACTATATGCTTGCCCCCCCCGCCCCCCCCCCCCCCCCCCCCCCCCCTCCCAAAAAAAAAATTGGCCCTTTTGAATGTCTCCTAGCTCATTGCATTTGACTACCAAAAAGTTTTATTCCTCCTATTTTTTACCCTTTTTTGCCTAGGCTAATGGCAAGGATTGGGAGTTTGGGTGTACATAACAATGGTCATTGACAATTTGATTGGAAGAAACAAACTTCAAGCAAATTGGTTTGTTGCAAAATGGTGTTTTCTTATTAAAAACTTTTCATTTTGTACAAGAGACATGGCAATTTATTTAATAACACTGTAGAATGTGTGAAATTGGATTGCCCTTATGAAGTAGCGTGGTTGAAAACTTTGATATAGAAATATTTAAGTTTTTCATGTGCTTCACATTTTTCCTCAAAGAATAGAGAAGTGTAGTGTAATGCCCTAGCAATAAGGCATTACACCTTGTAGCTTGAAAGGCTATAGGGCATAATTTACAGCGTTGGACATGTATTGTTTTTTTAAGTATCCACCAGATCCAATTCTCATAAAGGCTTTGAAATGCTTGGTTGGTTCTTTTTTTAAAGTTAAAATATTTGCAAGATAGGTGCATGGTATCGATGTTTTAAAAAGTAATTATAGATTGGTTTTCAAAGCATCAATTTTCATAATTTGAAAACAATTAATTGTCAAAGGCGGTCCTCACAAATTGGTTATAATTTTTTTTAAATCAAAAAATCATTGTCATAATTAAATCATAATGGGCATATAGCGGATGGTGCATTATACTCAATGATTTTTTTGGCTAAAATTTGTCAAAAGGGACACAATTTTCTTTAAATGAATTTTTTTGGTCACAAATTCCTTTTTCAATATTTTTTAGACCAACATTTTTTTTCTGGAAAGGGTGTTGCCACATTTATGTCTACTAGGTACAATTTTAAGAGTTCCTTGAAATAATGTTGCTAATTAAGTTGATTTTTTTCTGAAGGATGTTTGCCACCTTGACTCCATTAAAAATTTGGAAAAAAAAAAAACTAGCACTGGTGGGTGCACCATGTTGGTTCACTATGAGCATAATAAAGAGGGTTTATTTGTTATGCGTATCAAGGGGAGAGATTAGGGAACAATGGGTAGTTGTGTATTGGTCCCAGTTTTTGATAAATGTTGACCAATGCCCAAGTGTCTTCCTATAGCAAATATCATAGATAAACCCAAGACTCTAGACTTGGCCTAAAGTAAACCTCAATACCCTAAGTCAGGTAAAAATATTTTACCCCGTGCTCTCTCGAATCTCACTATTTTCAAAATGCACGGCCATATCCAATTTTCAAGGTTTGTTTTCATGCCATAGAAAATTAACATTCTAGATATCAAAGAGGGTATCACCAAACTTCATTCTTGATACCATGTGGTGTTCTAACATTAATACTAGGTGACACACGAGCAATACTCAAAACCCAAGTGATACTCAGAGTGACATTCATGTCACCCTACAAAACCCACCCAACACTAGTAATTTGCCTTGCTGCCATGGCATTACCATGTGTAAGAGCCAACTTCAAAGGTAGGCTAGTTTAATGTGGTTTCATGCTAGTATGACAAGAAGTCACAAAATAGGAGTGGATTGGTTTGGAAATGACATTTGATATATATTTTTTCTATAATTTATGGTCTAAATGTGAAGTTGGAGAAAAAGGTGGAAACTTTCAAAATGAATATACACTTTGATGGTACCACGCAATTCAAACATATTGTAGTTGTGAATAAATTCAACACATTAGTGTTAATTAATTCATTAATTTTAAAATTTTATTTTGACACATCATAATTAATTTCTCAATGTTTTCGACATGTGTTTAATATTATTTAAATTTTTTACGTAGATGAATGTACTTGAATATTCTTTCATCCATTTTGATTTACATCAATTGGTTGTTACATTTTTTGGTTTTGTTTCCATGCTCTCACAAATATGATTCTTGTTTGTCATTTTCTTATCCACTTTAGCAAATTCTTGAAGGCACTCAAAGGTTTGTTGTTCACTTCAACAAACTTAAGAAAGAAATCAATAGAGGTTTTGTTCTAAAATGTGAAAACATTAAGTGAGTTTTCTTAAATGATTTGCAACATATTAGGAAGTGATTTATAAACATTTAGGTAATGTGGTTCAATGGATATAATTGCTAGAAAAAAACTATTCACAACAATATTCAAAAACATGTATAGTGAAGAAAAACATACATAATTGGAGCATGATGTACAAGTTTTGAATGAAATAACTTATTCAAGGATAATTAACAACCAACAAGCCTAAAAAATGTCTTGTTGACAAACCAAGGCATAACTTTGTAGTTATATTATTATTTTCACATGAAATTAAATAAAAGGTTATGAGTTAAGTCATTAACTAGGATGGGAAATGACAAAAAAAAGGTCCATCACTTGTTGAACATGGGAAATAATCAAAGAAAATAGGAGCTTACACAAACTAGTTCCAATTGCATTTGTGGCCTCCCATTGTTGTTGTAATAAAAAAAACCACAATAACAATGTAGGTGCATTACACTTTTTGAAAATAGCCTACAAGAAACCTAACATGCCAAGACCTTATGATAAATTGAATACATGGCACGTTTATGGCAATGGCTCACTACATCTAATGAATTAAAACCAAACTATAAACATGTATTGGAACTTGGTATTGTGGTGAAATTCAACAAAAAAAATTGTTCGTGAATTAAAGGAGTACCTAAAATTCTACATTATTCTTTTGTTTCCTTGTTGCAAAAAATGAGACAAGGTAGACAGTTGTTTCCAATTGGCATCATGCAACCCATCCTCCATAGGATGATAAAACCTTTAGGATTTGATATCTTATAAGAGGGCCTTAGAAGATTTACAATCACATGAAAGTGGACATGCTTATTCATGAAACAATATATGAATTGGTCTTTTTGAGTTATCATAACAAGAAATAAATTGCCACCTAATTAGTTGAAGAAGAATACAACATGGCATATTGGATAACTTACATAATGAAACCTTACAATGTTTCACTAATCCTTCTTGTTAATAATGACCAAACATGTGTTTGTCTCGTCCCAACAATAGGAGAAAGGACTTGGGAGACCAAAGGAACAAAACACATTCAAGTGTTAAAGGGTGGAAGAAAAACACAAGTTACTTTAGTTACACGTTTAGTTGTAAATAGGTTTTTACTTCCCTTTCAAATTATGTTCACAAATATTATTCCTATGAGCCTACTACATTGTTTAATGGAAGGAAAGGACAAGTGCACGAGTTCAAGTTAGGATGTAATTACCACTTTTAACGAAAAACCATTTGGTCCACATTGGAGATGAAGCAATTTGTCCATAAGATTTTATCATGTTCAATTTAGCCAATTGGGATTGAAAGCAAATAAAAATATGGTTTGGTTGTTTGATCCATGCACAAAAGCCATGAGTTTTTGGACTAGATGAAACAAACACATCCAAACATCTTGGTGATATTCATTCCAACTAATTGTAAAAATGTTCAAAGGTTTAATTAACTAATGTCATTTTACAACACTCATTAAAGCATGTTTTCAAAGTATAATTTAGTTCTTGGATTATTGCAATTATCAAACAACAAATTAAGGATTGACATGATTCACAAGTTGATTTTAGTTGTACAACCTAAAGCCTGACATTTGTGGTAGTTACATTGTGCATGGAAACAATTGCAATGTATGGAAGAGATAATTGTGAAAGATTGGGGCAAAACATGAATTATCAAAGCATTCAAAATTCAATTTCAACTTGTTACAATGGACACAAATGTGATCAACTCATTATTCATAGTCACATTAGACATATTGAACATTATAATGAACTAAACATTGAGACTAATCCAACACAAAAAACAATCATAGTTATGGAAGAATGTTTGTGAGTAAATGTAGTCATAACATTAACATCAAATGTAATAGCAAGACATATAACTATTGGTTGAACAATAAGACTAAAACATGGCTAGGAAATAGAAAACATCAGTATGAAAGCTTAATTATACTTGAGCTTTGAGATTATACAATATATGGTAGTTTTGTTTGGGCCAAGTTGGGTTTCCTTAACCTCCATCATAGTATGGATCTTCACATAATTTTTCCTGTAATGTCAAACTTGGACCCCCTTGAAGTATGTTGTAAGATATTGGATCTATTATGACAAGCTTGATGACAAGAAGTTTGAATCTATGTTAAAAATGAAACAAAGCTTGAATCTATGGACAAAATGGTGAATACCTACAAGGTTTCCTTGTTGCACTGTCTTTAGTATTTAAAAAGGTTTATGGTCATTGTTGTCATTGTTGTTCATGATGTTGCCACATTTGATTATGATGCACAACTATTATTATTGCTCTTGAAGGTTGTAATGGAAATATATGAAAGAAATTGGATGTTGTTTCTTTGATGATGATTGTAACAACATAGGAATGGTGACAATTTCCATTTGTTAGTATTACACCTATTATGAATCTATAAATTGTAGATTATGAAGTTGTTATAGTTTTTTTTTTGGGGACTATTGTGCATAGTTTTGATGGGCACTTTTGGTTTAATACACATCAAAGCAACATAACCAAGTGCATCACAAAATGCATACATGATGGGTCTATGGCTATTTTATTATGCATGTTCATCGTTCCCTTTTTTCAAAGCAAACAACAACAAAAGGACAAAAGCAACAACAACATACCATCATTAAAGGTCAAAGATTTGAACCATCTTTGGAAGGTGATAATAAGGATTTATATCTACATATATAAATAACAACCATTATTTGGTTGCAAAAAATAATGATTGATTGTTCATTTGCTATTAGTGGTAAACTTCATGTGACATACACCCTTCATGCATGTCTTATTGCATGCATCCAAGTTAGCCTCATTTTAATGTTGTCACTATGGAAAAGAACTTAATGGCACACCAATACAAAACATTTCAAACTATTAACTTAGTCACAAAGGAAAGTTCTTTGATACCCCTAACAAAGGGAAACATTGGAAACATAACAAGCATGGGATTGCCCATGTTAGGGATTTCACCCACACCACATAAATTGAATTACTAGAGGAAATGAGGCACCACTTACATAGCACTTCCACTTGCATGCATACCTTGAAAATTAATTTGCATGTAAACCCAATCAATAATGTTATCAAACAACATCCTACAAGTTTTTTGTGAAAGGTCTAGTCCATAAGAGATGTGAAAACACACATTGTGCCACAATATCTTGTTTCTTTCTATTCCCACATGAATGAAAATGTTAAGCTAGAATGAACGTGACGATAATGAACAATGTACGTAGAGGTGATAAATCACTTTCAGGACCTATTGCTAATGATTGTAGGCCCTATGTGTGGGTTGAACATTTAACTGAATTTCATGCATTATTGACTAGTATGTTAGATTCCAAAAGGCTTTTGTTTCTTGTTGACTAATAGGGGTTCATTGGAAGCTCTAAAGAGGGCAAATGTTTCCACCCATGAATTATGGTTGTGTAAATCCTTGTGCATAAATACTTCATGCTATTTGAATAACAAAGCAATATCTTTTGAACAAAGATAAACATGTTAGTGCACCATTCAAGGGATGACCCACCGAATGTTGTACAAACAAACCTTTGCAAATATGTTTAATGAAAGGCTTAAATGATTATTGAACTTATACTCATACCATTTTGCAACCATAAAGAAAATAATCACATAAAAAAAACCAATAAACATCCAAAAGAAACACACAAACTAACAAACATCATTCTTTAATGTCCATCCTTGATGATGCATTGACATACACAATAAGGGCCATTTCACATTATATCTTAGAGCTTAATTTCACAAGTCCTAAGAAGAGGCAAAGTCCCATGGAAATCAAGCCCTTGAGGTACAATAAACAATATTATTCTTGGGAGTTGGTATGCCATAGTGTGAAGGACTTGATCCCAAGCCCAAGGCCCATGAAGAAGGTAAAGTACACTAGTGTGTCTTCCAAATGATGAAAAAAAGGAAAAAAAGTACTAATTTTTATTTTTATTTGGTGAGTAGGCCATATCAAACCATTTTTTGATTAATTTTATAGAAAATGGTCGATACTTGATTTTTGAATTGGTTTTTCAATTTTATTCAACCAATTTTTTGCTTAAATTCCAACCCATGGAACTTAAAATATAGCAACATAAGACTTTCGTTCATGGTTGAAACTTATAATTTAAGCCTTAGTGTGAAAGATTTGGTCCCAATTTGGAGCTTTAGGCCAATCATATTGCAAGATTGAATTGGGATTCGTAAATTGGGCATTAATGCAAAGTGCCCATAATTGACAAAATCATACAATTGGGTGAGTGCAAAGCCACATGCTTACTCATATAAAGTCTTTGCAATTTGTAGCTTGCAAAAACCTCTCCTTAAACTTCAAACCTTGTAAACAAGCAATTGCTTTTGGTCATAGTTTTAAATTGTTTTCTTAGATGTTAAGTGCTTGCACATGAACTAGTTGCATATGCTTCCCCTTGTAGGCTTGTGAAACATTCCATGTTTACAAATATTATTGCCATTGCAGCCGCAAAGGTTAAGCTTTGCTCCCAATGGGCAACCCGAGAAATAATCAATTGAGCTTTCACAAGTCACCTAATGAAGAATGTGTCGAAAAAGTTTGATGGTGGCAATTCCATTAGGTTTCTAGAGTTTTTAGTAATGGACATTTCCAAATTTCCCAATTTTTGGTATTTAGGACAATACATTTCTATAAAAAATGGAAAATCTAAAAAAATCAATTAATGTCAAAAAAAATTAATGTATTTTGTGAATGTTAGATATGCAACAAAGCAAGGACACAACATATACAAAGTTGGTACCTAAAAAACCTTTTCATATGTTATTTACACACTTGTTTTGTTTTCCAACTATGTGTTTTGTACATTTTGCTAAATGTTATGCTAAAGGGAATTTTTTTTTAGGTGTATGCCAAGTAATGTCAAATTGGATATGATATATTTTAGACCATTTGGGTTGTGTTCATATTGTCCTCAACAACATTAATTAAAAATTTCCTAGTTGCCTTGATATATAAATGTAATTTGATGAAATAATATTGAATTATTTTGGTTTTGAAGGGTCATTCACATCCAAAATATTAAACAATCACACCATTGGTTTATTAAAAGACTAATGTCATCAATGGATATAGTGTATGCAACCCTACAAAATTTAGATATACACGCCATATATTAAAAAAATGTACAAAAGGATAAGAAAAAAGAAAAGGGAGAATTTACATGACATAAAGTTAACTCAAATTAGATGTCAAAACCTATCCATGTAAAAAACCAACCACTTGTAGTAGGTCAATCATATTTTTCCATATCAAAAATTAGCTGGTTGCAATAAGTCAGTCATGGAGATGGGAGATGTGTTTTGAAGGGGTGGAAGTCATGAAATAACTAGGCTCATGGCTATCGCTTGACTTAAAATGGAAGATGTTTGCAAACTTTACAATGTGATTGACATTTTTTTCTCGAAGAAAAGTAATGAAGACATAAAGAAGAGGACCTTTTGGTCCTTTCAAACTCTAAATGACATTGGCACAATTGTGTAAAAACACATCCGCCTACTTATGCAGACATTCAAATACCTCCACTGTTAAGGGGAGGAATTGATCAGTAGGGTGTTGATTGCGATAGCTTTATTCTTTGGCTTGAGTCGCATCAAAAGCAACAAATCCTTAGGTGGCACAAGATCGAGGAAGTAAATCAACTCGTAATGGGTCGGCAATGACTATGTCAATTAAAATGTGAATGCCATTTTTGTTGAACACAATGTTGACTTGTTAATGAGAATGGTTGAACGTGTTTGAAGGAGGCACATGTAATTGTTTTTGCCCCATGTGGAAACCAGCATTTCGCGCAATGGCAACAAAGGTGTCGCGAAGTGCATCATGGGTTCATGTGCATGCATTGCAATGAGCACAATGTAAGAGATGGATACCCATAGCGTCGATGGGATGTGTGCACACGCATTGAAGGATACCTGCAATTGAAGGATGGGGCAATTCAAATTGTATTCGAAGCATTATGGAAAAGATTAAATAAATTAGTCGAAAGCTTAAGAAGATTAATTGTATTATAAGCCAAGCATTTGCCCTTGGGCCAAAACATGATAGAATTCAAGCATGATGGGCTTCAGATATCTCGTCAAAAAACATGTTAAAAATCATATGATGATGTAGACGCTCCAACATGGAATCTTGAAGTCGAATCATTTGTTGTTCGATGAGTTATTCAAATGAAAAAAAACATTTGTGAATTATGGGTGATAGGATATCACATGTTGCTTTGAGGTGTTGTTAAAAAGGGAAGGTGTTATTGTCGACTTGTGCTAAGGCTTCAAGAAGGAAATGACATTGATCAACCATAAACTTAATAGCTATGATTGAAGTTACAAGGGCCCAATTCCTTAAATAGGTTGTTGGGGCAATGGTAGCCATGAGTATGAACCCGATGTCACCAAAAGTTATTGGGAAAGAAGTTTGTTTATGTGTTAGAAGTTTTTTTGGGTTGTCAAAGGATCTTGGACCTAAAAGGCGCCCAAAAATTTGAAAGAAAGAGGAGTCAAAAGAAGTGAAGGATTCTATCATGGTGGAAAAGGGAGGTGTACATCATAAAAAAAATGAAGGTTGTTATATGAAATAATGAATTAGAAATCCAAAGGCTACATGAACATCAGCCATTATAGGGAAATGATCCACATGTTAAACATCCTTTAACATGGTATCTTTAATGAATGATGATGTGAATGATGAAATGCCTAATGGAACTCCCAAAACTCTAATTCATTTAATGGGGTGGTAAATTGGGATAGGGTGTTGAAATCAAGCAGTAAGCCAGAAGGTGACCATGTTACACATTTATGAGGTTGAATAGAAAGACCTATCATAAGAAATTCATGTTAGAAATGTTTGTATGTAGATGATACAATAAAAGGGGGACTTATGATGTGAATGTCATCTGTAATGGATGGAAATAAACAAGAAGGGAAATGGTTGATTATAGAACGCAAAGCCCTAAAATGGGTTAATGTGAATAGTGCCCCTCCCATTAGATCACTTTAACGGGTTCCCATGGCAAAGGGGATACCTTTGACATCACCTTCATGATTACAATGGCTGTAAAATAGGGGAGACTCAAATGCATATAATGTATGAACAAAAGGGATGGGTTGCATGATGTTTCCACATGTTACATGAAGTTTTTGAAATATGACTCCTCTTGACACCAAATTGAAGGCATTTGCCACTTCTAATTGAAGAACAACCCAATCGGGGTAGAGGTTTAGGGTGCACTTGATGCCATGGACAACTGTTTCACAACTACCTTTAGTTACGATTCCGAATTGGTATGGGGATAAATGTGTTACAAAGGCATCGTGGAATTAAAAGCATAAGGTGTGACTTGTGAATCGATATAATGCTTCCCCCACCGCAATGGGATGAATTCCCCCTGAAAGCTTGGTCATGGCTAAGAAGCAGGCTATGCCAAGGACATGTGCAATTTGAAAAAAATTAAAGGTATTGATCTAGTTTGTAATCTTTTAAAAAAAACAGGAAGTAGCCATTTAAGTCAAGGTGTAGTGTGGTGAGAATTAAAGTCTTGTTAGAGGATGTGGGTGTAAAGGAAAATGGTGTCAAGGCATAAGTTGTTTTAGAGTATTCCTCTGCATGTCCAATAATTAGATGATAAAAAAAGGTGTTTATGAGTTGGGGGATCATGTTGGGGAATAGGCACTAAACTTGAACTTGTCACCAGAACTTTGGTTCATAAAAAAAAATATTTTTATAAATTTTCCCCATCGCCTACTAGAAAACACTTGAATCAAATTTGTGTTTCACTATGCCTTGCTGCCCTAGCATGAGGGGGTAAAATGAAACACCATTGGGGTAATAAGAGGAACAAATGCTAAGCTGCCACATAAAGGTCTTGCGCTAACTTATCTAATGGACAATGAAATGTCACTTGTACATCATGTCGTAAAACGATAGGGATGTGGTTATATAATCAAAGATTATGAAAGCCTAAATGAAAGGACCTAAAAACATCCAAAAATGAAACCCAAGTCTAGGTTAATGTAGGCAAGGTGGGAACAAGGGAAGGTATTGAATCGGGATGGTCATGGGCGTTTAGATTAAATGAATTGGGTACTTGATAGGAATGTTGATGATGAGCTAACCCTAGGCTGGTAAACTGGCACCAACAAGTGGGACAAAAGACTTTAGGTGGATGTTACAAACATGTTGAGGAGACGAGGGTAGGTTGGGGAATTTGATCATGTGCAATTAGAAAGGCTGGTAAAGTGGAAGGGGGAAAAGGTCCTACATGTGCATGATCAAAGGGGTTTGGGAAAGTGTAAGGTTGGGGCGTCACCTTCACACAAAGTGTTGGGGGTCGATAAGGGGAACTAGTGGGTGGTGTGTGGTTTGTTAAAATGGGAGGGGTGACTAGTGGGAGATGTGTGGTTTGCATGGGTAATTGGGTGGAAATTAGGTTTGTGGTGGCACATGATAAAACAAATGAATGATGAAAAGGACGTGGTTTGATGGGACATGATGAACTAGGGGACATGGGACGTTTGGTGCCCATGAGGAAGGAGGCCCAATAGGAGCACATGCCCCACCTATTAAAAAAATACCTATTGCTATAAGGTTATCCTAAATCTACAAAGCCAACCACGAAATAATAAATGGATCGAAAAGATAAATATAGGAAATTACTTAAAAGTCCCTAACTTATGCCAAAGCCAAACCTTAACTTTATTAGACATAGTCATTATTATGTTGAATTCAACATGACTTAGACATCCTAATGCTAAAACATTATAAGCTTCATTATTTATTCTAGTCTTAAAGGACTTGAAATAAGTAAGGTTTCCTAAAAAACAATTGTGGTGGACTAAAAACCCTCATCACAAAGATCCCAATCCACTCCAATAAATATGTATAACATTGACAAATTTTAGTTTATTTTTTTGGGGCAAAATTTTCAATTGAAAAGATTATCTTCAAGTTTAGGCCCACACACTTAATAAGCCGCTCTACTTTTTCATCTTCCACAAAAATCTAGTCCTTCAAAAAAAAAACCTACAAAAAGTCCAAAGTTTTTTCTAATAGGTTGATGCCCATAGGTTCCAATCTAACGATCAATCTCACTGAAATCCCAATGGGTTCTGCTAAACACAAGTTCTAAATGAAACAAAAGACTTAACCAAAACCAAAACATTGGATGAAGGTTGGAAAAAAAAACCTGGATTGAAATTTTCTCTGTCAATTTTTTATTTTTTGTATATTGCTACATGTGGCTCTGATCCCTACAATCCTCTTGTTTGCCACATTGTTATTCCTAACTATTCAGTCCCCTCTTAACTATGAATTTTCTTTTCTTGTTGTCTTAGGAGTTTTTTTTTTCCCCTTTAGGATAAAGAATAAAACTAACACACACCTGACTCCTAGAGAAAAGAAGTAGCAACATTGGATAATGATGTTAAAAACTAGTCAACTCTGTTACTTACACTTAGAGAGCTTCAAGGGGGGGGAGAGAGGGGGGACTTTAAATTTGTTTTTTGGATCCCCAAAGCAAATTCCTATAGGCAATCAAGCCAACTCCTCTAAAGGCAAAAGGATTGTTATTTGGGTACCTAATACCAACCCAAATTGATGCATGGTGTTAAGATTATTTTGGGATGATATTAAGCTCCTTCAAAATTATAAAATGTTAATACCATTGATGACACTAGTTTTTTAGTAAACCAATGGTGTGACTACTAAATAATATTAGTAATAATAAACATGTGATTCCAACAAATATGTAAATTTTAAAACTAACATATAAAAATTAGTTGGGTGAACACACAAAACATTTTTTTTCTTTTAGTGATGGGCCTCTTTGATTAGTTCGCCACACACCAAAAAAACTTAGTCTTGAAAAATTCCCAAACTAGATCATGCCCATATGGTTCACTTATGTAAATGATAAAGTTGGAACTTTGTAAATATCTAGAATCACCAAACAAAAGTTCATGCAAACATAAGATATATTTGAAATTTAAGCATGTACCATGCATTCCAAGAAACATGATTTGGGAACAACTCCTTTGTATGAATATGAACACATATATGAATAAGATGAACATTGATTCATCCTTCTTTCATACCAACAAAAAAAAAAAAGTTGAAACAACTTTCAAAGAAAACCAAATATTAAAAAATAAGAAAAAAAATGCAATGAATATATAAAGATGACTTATGAAACTAAAAAACACTAAAAAACCTTCAGTGCCTCTAATGCATATGCTTCACTTGGCTTGCTATTAACATGTTTGCCATGTCCCCTTCACTTCGCCCCCCACCCACCAAACGAAAAGACTTAGCATGTTTGCCATGAAATAATCACAAAAAGCAAACTTTAATGCATTGAATTCATTTATGTTTGTTTGGCTTCTTGTCAACATGTTTGCCATGCTCCACCCCCCATCAAAAAAAAAAAAATTGAACATGTTTATCATGCACTTATCAAAAAAAAATTAAAAATTTTCAAAACCCCCCTACCACGGTTGTGGTTTCAAAAAATTGGCAAAATTAGTCCAGTTTACACTATTTTTTGTTTCCCCAAAAAAATTCCAAGCTTTTTATTTTCAAGTGGTGAAAATTCACCGGAAGAAAAAAAATTGTCCCTTAGTTGCTAAGGAGAAACAAATTGAGCCTTTTGAAGGTATATTGATTCATGTCATTGGGAGACTAATTTTTTTCTCTCACTTTGTTGAACACTTTTTATGGCTCAAGCTAATGGAAAGGCTGTGAATTTTGGGGACATGGTTTGCATATCCAAATAGAGATCATGATAGGCCAATATTTATATGGGTAAAAGATTGACTCAAAAGTCATATACATTAGTTCATCGTCACGTCATGGGTTTGTCTTTTTATAATGGATTCACATAAACGCATGAGAAACGATGAACTTGTGTGACATGCTGAGATAATTTGCATGCAAAATGAATTAGTTCATGATTTGTCCAAGAAGCACCCTTTGTTTGTACGGGGGATTATTCAAATTTCAAACATATAATTTAACCATGAATGATCATGTTGTGAGTCATAGATTGTTGTACTTTTATGAATTGGTAGTTTGATGACTAACTCTAAACCCGGCCAACTCTAAGGATGGTTATGTCACACAACTTTATATTCAAAGGTTAGCTAGAGGCGCATTAAAGTTGATATAAAACAACCTTATCTACCAAATGGAACTTTGTTGGGTAGTGAGGGGGTAGTGAGTCTATTTGACATTGTTATTCTTCTATGTTGTTGTAATAGAATAAACTCAGAAATGCACTTTTTATTTGTAACATCACAACGAAACATGGCACCAATCATCAAATATTGTCTCCTTTTGAGACACGGAAAATAAAAAGTAATTAAACAAGGAGGAGGAGGAGGAGGAAAAGAGGGACAAGGAATGCAAAATAATTATAATAATTTGAATGCTAGTCAAACATCCTCCATTGCTAGAAGCAAGTTTCTTTGTTCGTAATATTCTATTGTGTGAATTACAAGATTTTGTTCTCTATGATTGAAAAGAGTGCAAAATCAAATCCTCTTGAAAAGTAGATGATTCCTTTAAAAAACATTTAAAAAATGCTTTGTGCGATGAAACCACTAAGATAAGATGGACAAAACCCAAAAGCAAGGATTGGGCCAGATCTTCTTTTTTTTTTTGGTTTTTTTGTTGGGGATGTTCGTCTATTTTTTCACAACCTTAAATCCTACTTATGGTAGAAACATGGTAATATTGGTGGTTTACAATTAACATGATTATTTTTGGCAATTCAAAGCTTATATGTATATCTACCCTCCACTTAAAAAGCAAGATTTCACACAATGGTTTTTTTTCTTGAAATATGTAGAAGCACCATTTCTTCAAACATTTGATGAACTAGATTCAAGTTGTATTTCAAACAATCAAACAATCTAATATCTTCACAATGTACATTTTCTTGGGGATATAAAAACTTGTTTTCCTGGTTCTAAAGTTTGTTCCAATAGGCACCAACCAAAGTCACATGTTGCAAGACTTTGATTACAATTCACTATTAGTCTAAACATTGGAAATGCTTTTGAAAACCACCATTTGTGAAAAGTTCATTCCATACATGGGTTAGGAAAAATCCAGCCTAAGAAATTTTGTCACAAAATGTGCCCTAAGAGCATGTTCTTGGGTGTAAAAGACCAGAAGTAGGTAGGAAATAGCAGTAGAGTTCCCCATAAGTAGGTAAGAAAATAATGGAATAATGCTAATTCTGCAATTTAAGACGCCCAACAGGCATAAAAGACCAAAGGTAGGAAATGCCAGAATCAACCACCTGAACTGGCAATTCTGCCATTTACGACAGCTGATGGGCATAAAAGACTGCAGGTAGATAAGTAATAGCAGTAAAGTGCGACAGGTAGGTAAGTAGATAGGTAGGTATGTAAGTAGGTAGGTAGGAAATGATAGAATTGGCAATGTGTAGGTAGAAAGTGACAGACTAGCCACCAGCTGAAACTGCCAATTCTGCCATCTATGACACTTGAATGGTGTAGAAGACAACAGCTGGTAGGTATGAAACAGCATTAGTAGGTAGATAGGTAGGTAAGTAAGTAGGCAGGTGGGTAGGAAATGAGAGACTCGAGGGTGAGGTAGTTAGGTAGGAAATGATGGAATTGTGGGGTCATCTGCAACTGCTCTCATTTCTGCCATTGAAGACTACCTGAAAAAGCCTGGCAGCAGAATAGCTAGCTAGCTGGGTGATGGTCCTCTACGGAAAGGATGCGGCAGGCAGGCGTTGCACGGCGAAACATGTCCATTGGCAGACAAAAGGTAAGGCTCAAAGGGATAATATGCATGCCAGGCACATGCCCAAAAGGAAGGAGAAAGAAAATTAAGAGAATGATGATGAATAGGGCGATGTCAAAATGCAAAAGAAGAAGAATATTATAGTTATCCATAAAGTCAGGCGATTAGGGGATGAGAACATGCATAATAGGGCATCAAACACGTAACTGGTAATGAAAATTTTACAAAAGGAAATAACTGGGACCCAAACTAGCTTTTCCACCAATTTTGGTGGTAGACTGAGTTTCATGCTGTGTTTCCTTTTTCCTCAGCGCTTGCACTGCTGTTACCTATCACTGCTCCTGCCTGTAAAACTACTATAATTACTCTCGAACCTTGTGCATTAAATGCTGAATTACAACATTTCATACCCAGATTTAACAAAAATTTCCTTACTTTGCGGATAACTCTATTATGTCATGGAAAACATGAGATGCAGAATTAGACAAAAATTATATGAATAGAAATTTAAAAGTTTTATTGTGCTGCAGCTCAAGAGCAGCAGAAGAAGAAGCAGCGTCGTCACAATGGGCGCAGTTGCCAAGGTCTCCACTAGAGACTCCCACAGGTACTGCACAGTGCACACTCGTCGAGATCATAGATGGCTGCCACCAGCACTTGTACTAGCAAAACTTGTACTAGCAACTGATGGTACAAGTTACTACTAAGTTATTTCCCTTAATCCCCCCACGCGAGGAGCACAACTACTACTCTATGGCAGCAAGTTTGCGTAAAAGCATGCCCAACACTGTGAAGCTTCTTGGGGCTTGGAAAACTGCACACTTTTACCAGAGCCGTCTTAGAGAGCCAATAGCAGGAAATGACCTGTTTCTCAGCAATTATAAATGACTATTTCTCATTGGCAAACTACAATGACTGGCCCAGGTGGTGAGAGTTAAATAGTCTCTCACTTTGTACAGTACAGTCCATCTTTTCAGGTTCTTGAGTGGGGATGGTGGACACTAGATGTGGTAAATGTTGATAGAGGGCTGCCCGTTGCTTAGCATGTCGACCAAAGCTCAGTATGTGACCTTGCTAAAATATGTCAAGCAAGCAACTTTTAGTTACTACCTTTTTCCAACCCCACCCATGAAACTGACTGAAAACTGCAACTGCAAGTACATAAGAGACTAGTAATAGCAGCCTATTTGGACAAATCAAACTATCTACCCAATCAGAAACAGGGAGCAGTCAATAAAATAAGGATCTAATAATTTGTGAGGAGGAGTGATGCAGGCATGAAAACCGGGAGGATCAGCAAGCAAGAAATTCAATATGGGCTGCTCCCATATTTGCACGCTATTCATACACTCTTAGTTTGAACTTGTATGTAGTAGATCAATACCCTACTCTGGCTAGCGCTAGTCTAATCATCCAGAAGTAGAAGAGGCTAATATTATTATAGGTTTGTATAGTACCAAATGGTAAGTGTGCCCGCGACAACCAGGATGAAAGAAAGGAATGTGTGAGTGAGTCCATGAGAACATACCGAATAGCCAAAACCATCATCAACAAAATCCAAAAGCGACAAAAGTGATTGCTGTGCATGTTTTCCTTGCTTATTGCTGTATCTAAGGCAGATCTAAAGTATAGGAGGAAGCAGCATTGTGATTTAGCCAAAGTGGTGATGACCCAGAAGAAAGATTTAGCCAAACTTGGCTACAACTCGAAATAATGAAAGTCAATTTTTTAAACATGCTCTAAATAGTTTTGGCTAACTGCATGAACCATGTGGTTAAAATCTTGCGCTTTTTCTTAGACTTTAGTCAAATTCTGGCTATTGAAAATCTGAAAAAACACACAAAATTGAATTTTAGCACTTTCAATTGTAATATTAGAATTTTTGGCTATCTATATATCCCAGTCTGGCCCCGTACCTATAGACTATAAGGGAAGGAAGCTAGTAGTAGGGGGGTGCATGTGGGCTTCCTAAATTATCCACCACGCTCCTCACCCACGTGGTCAGGGCTGGCACTTTTCACAAAGTTTGTGCTATTAGCCAATGGTGGATGCAGGTGCACTTGATTATTATTATTATTATATATATATTTTCCCCCCTCACTTTCTTTTATTAAACGCCACTAGGTAGCCATGGTTGAGAAAAGATATGTACTCCCTCCCTCAAATTTGTGTCTCATGCTAGCCCACCACTCCAATAAAGAGACCCCGGTTAAATAGTGGTGAGAGGAGAGGGATAACAAAAATCAGATTCAAGTACATATGAGCTTTTTCACTTAACCTTATAGGACAGCACAAATTGCTAATTTTTTTAAAGATTGACTATTGAGCTTTGTGGCCTACTATTGAATAATTATAATTATATACTAGTACCAATTATAACCAATTATATTGGTAATACATATTTGAATCTATTAATTAGTGGTTTAGAAGCACCTCTATGACCCTCACTCCCCTCTAAGTGAAGCATTGTGACTACCATGCGGCTCACCATTTTAGTTTATATATATGGGGATTCAACTCTAGCCAAAGCATATATATATGGGATAAAATCAAAAGAGAAAGCCACCAGAACAAGAGAAGAGCATTGCCTCCAAATTTAAGTTAAATCCAAAAATTTAGACAATACCCTCTTAGGAGGGCAAGTGGGGCTTGTGCAAACCTGTGTAGACAGAAGAGCACCACCTCCCTAGTACTTAAATAACCTACTAGTTGGTTCTTCATTTTTTAAAATAATCATTTGATATTGAATTTTCAAAATCTAATAACCTACTTGGATGGCCCCATTATCGTCTAGGTAGATTATCAATTATTAAATACTAATACAAAAAATGAAAAAAAAGAGATTTAAGTTTTTTAAATTTCAAAGCCCTACAACCAACATATAATTGACAAGTTAATCAAGGGTTATTAATTTGATTATTTGATAAGTAAAATTTGTCATCCTTTGATTTTGTAATACCAAAAGAATTGCAACATTGGGCATCTTGTGTAGGGTAAATCCTATTCAATATCAAGGTGCATACAGCTCCCACTGAAAACATGAGAAACCCACCAAAAAGACCACCTCCTCAAACTGAAACTCAATTCTGGGTGGCTTAAAAAACTAGGGTTTTTGGGTTGTTGAAAGCTCTTGAATTTGGGCAACATTTTGAACAGCATTCCAAGGTCCTCCAGATGGATGGATGAATGGATGGATGAATATCTAACTTATGCTCTTTAAAGCACGCAAAGAAATTTGCTAGTGTATTTGGAGGGCACCATATATCTAGTTCCATGTAGCTACAGAACTTATCACATATTCTTTGTCCAAACTTCTACTTTTTGAGCCTACATAGGTGAGCTAAATTTGAGTTTGTTTGTTTTTTGTTTTTAAAAAAAATAATAAATAAAATATTTTTTAATAATTCAAATTACTATCAATTTATGAATTCTACCTCTAATAAACTTTTATCTTGTGAGTGTTCGATATATTTTGAAACGCTTTTTTTTCAATGATTTGCCAAATCAATGAGACCCATTACAAGAGGAAAAAATCACATGAAGAGGGGGTCGATATTATGATTTTTATTTTTACCATGGGCGGCTTCTACGGGCAACGGGCTCCCAAACTCCGGGACGCCTCGGGCAGTTTGGTGCACGCGTCTTTCTCGTTCGTTCTCCAGTTTTCTCGTCTCCCGCGCGAGAGCTTCCGCCATCGCTTGCTTGCTTCATCTCTCTTTCTCGTCTGCACTACACGTCGCTGGAGTTGCTTTGTCACATTGTTTACAAAAGAAAGCGTCGACGGCCCTAGTTTTACTGTTCTTCTTTTTCTTCTTTTTCTTCTTCTTCTTCTTCTTCTTTTTTTTTTTTGGGTGGTCGGTTTTTGTTTTGCTCGCGAACATGCAGCAGTTTGCAAAAGAAGTATGGCTAGTTCTCCTGTTCTTCTAGTGCGATTCTCAATGACTGCTGCTGCTTCCTTTTTTGGTAACTCCCATGCGGACTCCTCCACGGCGGAGCTACCGTTCCTGGTTCTTCTTGCCTATGTCGTAATTGTTGCTACTACCGTGCATTCCTTGCAGCAAGTCACAGCAGCAGCTTGTCTGTGCTCTCTCTCTTCAGGTTCCTAATTTGTCGTTTCGATCCAGCTGATCATTTGCATGTGCTACTGAACTTCCGGTGAAATTAGCTCGTGGCTCGTACAGAGGAGCTTTAGATCGGGTTGTTGTTGTTGTTGCTCTGTGTGTGTGTGTGTGTGTGTGTGTGTTTTTGTTTTGCGCTTCCCTCTTTCCGTCTGGAGTAATACTGGCTCGGGCGTTAACCCTAGGCAATGGAGAAGTGCTTTACGGGTTGTTCTGCTGGGCATGCGCCGGAGTAGCTGCTGCTGCCGCTGCAGGAGGCCGATAATTCAAATCTCTCTGACGTCGAATCTCATGGCAAGTCTCATCGCAACAACAAAATTCGAAAATGGAATTCCACCTTTGAAGCTCCGTCGATGATCAGCGGCCTCTGCTCTCCGGCAGACGTCGTTGTGCTCTTGGTGCGATCTCTCACTCCTCCCACCTACCTACGTACCTAACTACCTACCATCCTCTCTTTCATGCTCTCTCACCGGAATAGCTTACCCACGTAACTACCCGCCACCCTCTCTTTCACGCTCTCTCTGTTCCTAGCCTATAAGTAAACATCCGAAATTATGATTAATCATAACTACGTAGAGGAGAAGGGCTTGAGTACAGGCCCTACTCAGGCCTTCCGTGATTTGAGATCTGTGCCCGAGACCGGTAAGCCGAGGGAACAGGTCGAAAATCACAGAATGGCCTGTACTCAGGTCCATTTCCTACATGATTGAGAGCTGGGATTTTTTCACTTTTTAGAAATAGCGACAGGCCTGCTGGTACCTTCCGCTGGTCAGAAGATCCCAAGATCCCAGTACCGCCTGGCTGGTACCTTCCACTGCAAAAGATCCCGCGTCCTGAGAATAGGTTTCTTCAAGCAGGTAAGGGAGCTGAAAATACAAAGGAAAAATCCAGGCAGTGCTTTACAGATGACTAAGTGGCCCTAGGTAAGGCCTGCGGATGAGGGCGTCACCAGAATATGGCGCATGCCTCAGGCGGCAACCCAAATTCCCGCCTTGGGCGATGCCAAATTCTTGTAACGCCCCTGTCTAAGGGCCTTACCATCTATAATGACTGCTCAGCAGATATCTGAAGTGCAAAGAAAAAATGGGCAGGCCCTTACGAAGATGTAACAGCCTGCCCAGGAATGTAAGACGACCTCCTCTGTCAAGAGAGTATCATATGGATTTAAGGTACCCTCCTAATATGCTGGGATTTACCTAGCCGCATTAGGCACTATTAGTTAATTTTTGGAAATGCCAAAAACTCTATATGTGTGTGTGTGTGTGCGCCTGCTGCCATGCCAAAAATCTGAATGAAGCTCTCAAGCACAATAGCTTCATTATTTAGTATAATGCTGAATGGTAAATTATTATTATTTTTATGCCTGACAACTTGAAAAAATAAAATAAAATATCTTAACAACCTTGCTGCCAAACCAGCCTAGCTACTCTGTAGTATAATTTGGAGATTGGGGAAATTACTACTATATGTTAAAGTCAGGTCTTGCCAATTTGGCCCTTTTTTCAACTCTTTATTGATGCAAAATCATCCTAGCTTGCTGATTTTGTGCCCAGTGCAGTCTGCAGTGTTCCCCTTGCAGTCTCCAGCATGCCAATGATATTGCCTGCCTTTAACACCAAAGACCGGGCTATAGACAGTGGATTCTGCCAGGTGCACACACCCCTAATGAGCTTGCCAAGGGCGTGTTTACATGGCAGAATCCGAGATGTACAGCCCGCTCTCTAGTACATACATGTAGTAACCAGTAGCCTGTCCAGTCCTGTATGAGAGAGAGAATTTTGGAGTAGGAAATGGGCCTATATGTTTTGAGAAGCTTCTAGGATTTCACAGACCTAGTACCTACCTGGGTTGCCCCTACCAGTGAAGTGGAAAAGAAGGGTATTCAAAGTCTCTGGAATGTTCATAAGGTAGGCCCCTTCCCTACTTAAAATACCCTCTTGGATTATGATGATACCCTGGTTGGTTGGGATCTTACCAAATACGTAAAGGCTCTGTATAGGCTAAGTGGGTACCTTGTACCCTGGTTGGTCGAGATCTTACAAAATTTCTAAGGACCTATATCACAGCCTAGTGAGGAGTATTCTATTGTGTGAGGTGAGAAGAACAAGGTTGAAGCCTGAATTCTCCTCACTCAAGTATGTACATTGAGAACAAGCAGCACATATTGTGCAAAATGGCTCTGTCCATTATGACAAGTTCAAACCAGCAACAGTTTAAAAAGGAAATTGTTGCAAGAAGTTCAAAAAAACAAACTCACAATTCACAATAACACCTGGTGAACATTCCTCAAATTGTAGGGACCAAATGAAACCCATAGTCTCTCCCCTTACAAGCAAGCAAAGTCAATAATAAAGAGAAGGTTCGATTAGATTAGTGTTGAAAATTGTCCAGATGTGGGCAAGTGCAAAACCAACATGATCAAAGTTTTTTTTATGGGGGACAATTATCCCCGTAAATTTTTATGTTTTTTTGGCTTCTTGGTCTAGATTTGTGGTGTGCTCTTGTGAATCAGTCCCCAAGTCTCATGCATTAATTTGTCTCATAAGATGACCAAGGTGTAGACAAAGTTATACCTGCTTTGGCTTTTCTAGGCACCGACAACATACTAGTGTTGGCAGCAGATTTCAAGCTTCTTGGAATTTTACAATGCAAGAGTCTTTCTTCACCAAGTCACTGAATTCATCAAATGACGAAGCTGCCCACATCATCATCCCCCCAGCTGTTGCAGGACCCGATTTGTCTCTTCAGATTTGCCCACCCAACTCTTACAATCAATTGCAGCAGCAGCCACCCTCATTTCCTAGTGGGTTGGTTCTTGCTTCTTCTAATACTCCACATGAGCCTATGAGGTACCCAGATGATTTCAAGCATAAGATGACACCACAGGACACACTCTGGCTTGGGGACTGTGGAAACCTCCAGCCATGGGTTAATGATGCAAAACTGGCTGCCATGCCACCAGGGACAGTACAATTGAACCCCCTTTCATGTAATAGAAGCCTTGCAAGACATGCCAAGGCTGGGCAACATGAGAAGACACATGAGCATATTCATCATGGTTTTGATCTTTGGGAAAGGCAACAGAAATCTGCCAGCTGCAATGCCAATAGTGACATGAGCGATGTCTCAAGCCCTAGGAAGTGCCATGACCATGAAGCCAGCTTTGGTACAACTGCATCTAGACCAGACCTGTGCATTGCCAATCCTTCATTGGACCTCCAGGCTGCATCAGATCATGGAATGTTCAATCTGCCTGCAGAAGAGAAGACCAGAGTTGTATTGCACAATCTGCAAAGTGAATACGTGAAGCCCATTGTTGCAGGTGGTTTATACCACTGCCTTCAATCAAGCTCTAATTCACAGAGTTTGTTGCCTAATTTAATGCACATTACAGCTGGGGATTGTACTAGTATTAGCTCCAATCCGCAAAAGACTACCCGCATCTTACACTGCGGGTTTATTATGTCCAAGTCGCCATCCAAGCGGTCTATGCGAACTCCTAGGATGCGGTGGACTAATAGCTTACACCAACAATTTGTGCATGCTGTGGAGTTGCTTGGCGGACATGAACGTATGTTCTTCTACTAACAAATCCATCCCCCTTTGTGTTTCTTCCTTTGCTTGTGATGCTTCTTCCCAAGGATTTGTAAGTGAAGAGGTAATTAAGAGACTTTTATGTTGATGAAATTATCCTCATTGCAATTGATCCATAACTTTTGCTTTATGAATTGAGGTCAAATATATCTACAAGAGGTTTGCCAAAGGTCACTTGCAAGAAAGTTTATAGTGAGAGCTTAGCTCAAACTTTTTTTTATATTAACCCGGAAACCCTAAACCCTTATTTGATAGTGATCGAAAGTTCTTTTGTCATTGATTATCATCATTGCAATTGATCTATAGCTGTTGCTTTATGATTGAGGTCAATATAATTGTCCAAGAGGTTTGCTAAAGGACATTTGCAAGAGAGTTTATGGCTAAAGGGTAGCTTAAATTTTTTTTAATATTAAATCCAAGACCTTAAACTCTTATTTGATTGTGATCAAACGTGTTTTGTCATCATGCCTACAACTAATTAAGTTCATCATGTTTTGTGGACCGTTTGGAACTATTGATTTCCTCACAGGGGCAACACCAAAGTCTGTGCTAGAGCTGATGAATGTCAAGGACCTCACCCTGGCTCATGTGAAAAGTCACTTACAAGTAGGTACATAGTAGGAAGAAGATTAAATTTTGTGTTTGTCAAGCTTTTTCTTTGGTGTGCAACATGGTTATTAATCTTTTTGTATTTTTGATACCTTCCCCAAGTGTTTTGCAACTTTCCATCATTCATCAACACTACATTACAAATGTTTACTTCAGCTTCTAACTAGTTTTTTGCAATGTTTGTTTTGGTTAATGCAGATGTATCGGACAGTGAAGACAACCAGTAAGCCTCTAAGTCTACCAGGTTGGTCTAATGATTGTAGTTTGAAAATGGGTTCAACTTGATTTGATCATAAGTTGCTATTCTTTAGAGGATGTCCAAAATTGTCGGGCTTGAGGGCTAGAGAATAGACCACACTAGTTAATAACAACTTTGTACATGATGGTGTTTTGGTTAGAAGCTTAGCAATTTTACATTGACAAGGTCAAATGGCTTAGGGAACCAATTTGAAATTGTTTGGGCATTTCTTTCCTTGTATTGTAATTGCAGGACAAAATGATTTTGCTGAGTCATCTCACAACAATGGGAGGAACTATGAAGAATTCCTAATGGCTCAAGGTTCTTTGAGCAATTGTGGTCTTGAAACCTCCACATTCCTCCCTAAGTCCTCAAACTACTACTCTACTTTGGGTGATGCTCAAGCAACTTTGTTGTTAATGCAAAACAAGAAGCCATCACAACAGGAAGCTTCCAATCTATGGCATAGTCCAGCCCTCATACCCTACTCATCAAATTGTATAGGACTGGAGCAACAACTTAAGGCTACACATACCTTAAGCCAAGACAAAGGAATGGAAAACCAATGGATGATGGGCTTGACCTCACCTTCCATTATGCAACCTCCTCTATCTGAATTTGTGTCCTCCCATACTACTAACATCATCCCCAAGATGCCCAATTTGGAGTTCACACTTGGGAGGTCTGGATGGAGTGCAACTAGGGGGCTGGATCATGGTGCAACTGATGCACCTCAAGGGCTCTTCCTTCTCAAGTGCTAGTATGAGAGTCATGGCCCCAAATGTTTTGATTTCTTCTTGTAAATTAAACCCACTTTTAACGGTTTGTGTGCACAAATCATTCTTCAAGATGTGTTTTTTCTTTTGCTTTTCCTCCAACTTTGAATGTTGTGCATGATTACACTTTGAGAATGTTTTGATGATTCCAAAAACATGGCATTCATGCATTCAAGTTTGAAAACAAAATATGTTATGGTGGTTAGAAAATCACCAAGGTGGTCATATAAAAAATTATAGAAGGTGGTTAGAAAATGGCCACCTTGATGATTTTCTAACTATCATAAGATATTTTAACCCACCTTCCCTCAAGCTTTGAATTCCCAAGTATGCACATGGTTTTGGATGACTCTAGAATTAGAGTGCCTATTTCCCTTTGCCCTGCAAGCAATCAACGTTTGAAGAGATTGATTAAATTTAGTGAGGCCTTTGAAGGGCAAAGTAATAATTCACAAACTTGCTTTTGAAAATGTAGCTCATTGTTAGAGATGCAATATTGATACCTATGCTCATGATTTTCCAAACTCAAAACCTTTTTTTTGTCAATTTAATTGGCAAGGAAATATAAATGAAACTCTTTTGGTTGAATTTCATTTGCAATCTATATTATATGTGAAAAGTGGCTGAACCTTAATTGCAAAATAAATTATCATGAAATTAAGAAACCATGACTTCATGAATTGTTAACAATTTTACAAGTTCGAAGGAAATTAAATTCATTACCAAAAAAAAGTCAAACAAATGGAAAATAGCTTTGGGCCAACCTCCTATGATTGAACAAATAATTGTATCACATTTCCAACCATAATTGCATGTAAATAACCAAAATGTTAAAGAGGATAATGCATTACAAATTAGCCATCAAAAAAATCATTTTCAAGATGACTCAATTTATATAACTTATTACATTCATAGTTAACATCACTTTGACAATTTTCAATTGAACTTATTGTGGTTTTAAGCTGCTCCATTTGTATCTTCAACAAGCAAGGTAAACTTGCTCATCACCAAACACTGGCCTATTACTAAAGAATGGCCCATATAGTGCAATGGGAAGCTTATTTTAGAGGGTGCAAAATCTCATGAATGGACTAGATTTCACCTTTAACCATTTGTGAACAATTGTGTTCTGAAAATTTGAAGTTTTTGAATAGAGAGATGACTTTTTTGTTTGGCCATGGGTGTACACTTAATCATATGTGCACACAAAGAAGGTTGCTCTAAGTCAGGCAATGTTTGGCAGTGGGCCTATGAAATAGAACCCCAAATTTTGTAGAGGCTCAATTTTTGGGTGGAAAACAACAATTTGTTTGAAGATGGACATTTGGTTGAACACGATCACGAGGATATGTGAACTTAAATGAATACAAGCCACAACACAATACTCACCTTTAGTGTTTGGTAATGGTAATGAATTAGTTGGTTTTATAAAAGCCCAAGTTTGGTATATGGAACAACATAGTTTGGTGATAAAGGTCTATGTGCCATATTAAATAACACACAAGTACCCATAAATTTGACAACCTTAACTATAATCCAATGCACAAACTAGCATAAGAGCACTAAGTATTGCAAAAACCCTTCGATTTTCAAATCACAACATTAATAATGGGAAAACATCCAATTCCCCCCCCCCCAATGGAACACATATTGCACTCCTACCAAAAAGCACAAGTTTTATAAGGATTTGGTGCAAATTTATATATATCAAACCATCTTTTCCATTTTATCCCTGTTTATTTTCTCAACACAAAAGATCTCCCAAGTCACCTTGATGATTTCTTCCAAGAGTGCCCAAAAGTCCATTTACCTAGTGCTAGAATGTTGAGTAGCAAAGATGAAAGTTAGAAATCAAATTTAATACTAAATGGGCTAAACTAAGAAAGATCAGACATCAAAGTAAAAGTAAACTATCGTATATCACATTATTCACATAAGTGAGAGTAAAGTTAAATCAGGATAGATTAGACCTCAAAATAATGGAAGTGGGGGAAGACAACCTCATCTTAAACTTGCTAGTGATCAAATAAGAACTCAAATAGCAAGATTCAACGGAAAATGTAGAAGGTATCTAAGAAAGTTTAGAATAAATGAATTTATAATCAAAATTCCAAAATATTCTTATATTATGGTTGGGTGTAAGTTTTGTAATTCAGAAAAGCAATTTCACAAGTTGCAAGACCACATAATGTGATCTACACACCAATAGCCTACACACAAACAAGAAACTACGACTTAATATGGGATGACTGTAAGGATTTTTATGCTTTCATTGCATCTTCTTAGAGTTAAAAGCATGTCCAATTGACAAATATCTTGACCTTGCCCATTTTCTTGCTTCATGGGATAGATCTAGAAAATTCAAATATATACCACTCGTAGGTTCAAAACCAGTATAAGAAAATTGGGTTTTCATAACCAATCAATTTGTGACTACTTACAATTATTTGTCATTTCTAATTGTCATTGGTTATTTTTGCAATTGTTTTTTGCATTTGGTAATGCTTGCAATTACGCTCTAATTAACTTGTGCCTAACATTTTTTTCATTCTTCCATTTGGATAGCTTTTAACATGGTTCAATTACATCAAATAAATTCCAACCCTATGTTTATCCAAAGTGTATTTTGTGTTTACCAAAATGTATAGATTCATAATGGCATATTAACTGCATTTTATTCATTAATATGTGGGTGCATATTAAGATGTACATGTGTATATGACATAATGTTATGTATAATGGTTGTACTTTTTACATAAATTGTTATTATTTTCTACTCATTGAAAATTTCCAATAATTATAATAAAATTAATTACTAAAATTCTTGTAAAAATATTTAAAAATTAATATAATCATATTATTTATTACATTAATTGCAATAACTATATAATTTATAATCAAATTTAATATTCATAATATCCAATTTTGATTTAAAATTCAAATTGTGGTAATTTGATTTTAATTACACTATTTCATTTAATTATAATCATTTATTCAAAATAAAAATATTTTTACAATTTTTTTCATTAATAATTATTATTTCTTAGTAATTAAAAATTAACTAATGTATAATCATTTTTATTTATTTATTAGTACATTAATTATAGAAGTGGCAAAGTTTATAATTAAACTTAATTATTCATAACTTATAATTTATAATTTAAAGTTTATAAACTTATTTTAAAATTTATGATAATTTTAATGGAATTGGAATCCTTCATGTAACTTCTATACAAATGAATTTAAGAGCCATAAATTATTTTATAAATTATTTATAATTACCTATTATTATAATTAATTATATTTTAAATAAAATATATGTAACTACGTTATTTATACAATAATTACAATGGTTTCATAATTTATGATTGAACTTAATTATTCATGATTTCAAAATTTTAATCCAATTTTAGAGTTTTATAATAATTTTATTGTACTTATAGTAATTAATGTATTTCTAGGGATTATAATACAATGAATTAAATTATTCATTTCTTGTAATAACTTATATATAATAAATAATTTTTACTACTTCATAAAAATTTTGAAGTATTTTTCTATAATAAAAATTTAATGTTATTTATACATATTATTTTATTTCTTATTTGTAATTACTTATATTAAAAACTATTACAACTTAAATTTTATACTTATTGTAATAACTAGTAAGGAAATTAAATCAATTATCATATGTAATTGCAGAAATTATTTTTATTATTTATACATATATGTTTTTTATTATGATTAAATTTTTATTATGTTGATTCAAAAATAATTTTTAAAATGAAATAATAATGTGAATAATAAGAAAAGTGTTAGTCTAGGCTAGCTACTAGATACATTAATACTATTGTTATTAGATAGAATGATTCATTATTCATTTTGTTTAATAATTATTATGTCTGAAATTAACATATGTATGTATATAATAATTATGGTTCATTTTTAATAATTAATAATTAGATAATAAAATGTTAGAATTATTTTTTAAAATTTTATGTAATAAATTGCTCAGTATTTGGTTAATTATCCAATTATGTAACTAAATTTCATTGATGAATTTATTACTATATGTCACTAGTTATTAATTTTGTGTTAAATATTTAATTAGTTACTTTATTTACTAACTAATTAACAAAAAGTTAATTTTTTCCATTAGTTAATTGGTTAGCTAGTTAGTTAGTCACTTATGTACTTAATTATATTTACAAAAGTAAATATAAGGATAAAAGATATGGAATAGCCATTGTAGTTGTAAATAGTTTGCAACTAAATTTTCTAGTCACGTTTCCAACTATCTTTCAACTCCAACCTTTATCCCATAAGTTTTGTCTTTCCATTCTCATATTGAAAAATATATAACAAATGTATTTTGTTCAATTAAAAAGGCTGAACCCAAATTTTTTTGAAAATTTTATGTAGGTACCCATTGCTACCCTACCTCTTTAACCAACTTACAAACCTAGCTACTTACTTATTTACCTAACTAAATAGATATCTAGCCTAGGTAGGCAAGTAGGTGTTTGGTTTAAGTAAATAGGTAAGTAAATCCTTTTTATTTACCAACCTAATTTGACCTATTTACAAACCTACCTACCTATATTGATTTTGGACAAATTTAATTAATATGCCATGTGGCACATTTCGATTATGCCATGTGTCACAACCTAAAACCATCCAAACATATAAATAGGATGTTTTAAATTATTTCAAATTTATATTTTAAAAATATAAAATAACAAAAATATGAAATGCGTGACAACACATCATTTGATTTCATTGTTCACCAAAATAGTTGCATTTTAGTTATAAACAACAATGCATATACAATTAATCAAAGATGAAGGTGTATTTTGTTGAGACTTTTTTTCATCCAAAATTCATTATCGTCTATGACTAATGTTGTGTGTGGTTTATTCAATGCAATTAATGAGATTTTAATTGTAATTATCACTTGTCATTAAAAACTAGTTGCAAGGACTAGTTGCAAATTGTCATTTTTTTTTCTAACATTACATAGCTAAACTAACTAGGAAGCTAAATTAATCATGGTTAAACTAATTAGGAGGCTAAACTAAATGTGTCTAAACTAAGCTAGGTTAAACTACCATTGTTAAAATAATTAGGAGTTTAAACTAACCATAGTTAAATGAATTGAAAGAATAAATTAAGTAGAAGGATAAATTACTTAACAAACTAAATTAACAATGGTTAAATTAACCATGATTAAGTTAATTAGAATGTTAAAATAGCCATGATTAAACCAACTAAAAGATTAAACTAACAATGGTTAAACTAATTAAAAAGTTAAATTAACTTAAATTAAACTAATTAGTCATTAATATTATGTTAAGGTTCTTATGATCAATACGTTACACTACCTAACCTTTAAATACCTTAACCTAAGCTAAGTTATATTATGATATTATTAATCATCATAAGTAATCATATATAGTTATTAAATAGTTATTAAATTTTTAATTTCAAATATTATTACTTGATATATATATTTATTAAATAATTAATGATATAATTATTTATTATTCAATAACCCTTATTTTAAGTTTATTATAATTTTATATATTATGTTAATATACTTATGCCTAATAGGTTTAAATTACTAGTTTATATAATTAGGATACGTAATAATATTACAATATTCATTATTTATTTTTAAATAGAATAAAATAGTTTTGTGAATATTACATATGATTATAATTATTATTGAATGGTACTATTTTTATATAATCATATGTTTTAAAAATACCTATGGCTAGTAGGTTACAATAATAAGCCTAAATAATGAACTATATTATTATTATATTATTAATTATTTGTAAATATTTTTAATCAATTTTAATAATGAATATATATAATTTATTATGGTAATATATTTATGGCTAGTAGGCTACATTTGTCGCACCTGCAATTAAATTTTTTATCCCATATCTTTTGCTTTGGATTTCAAGTGTGCACATTATGTCATAAGTGCATTTGTCTTGTTTAGAAACCAAGTACCAAATGTCATTTGGGATGAGCCAATGAAAGAGGTTCCTTACATGTTAAACCCAAACACAAAATTGGATTGTTTTAAACCTACCTACCTAGCCTAACCCTACCATCCTACTTACAAGTCACTTACAACCTACCTACCTACTTACACAACAACACATTATGGGTTTTTTGATTGGTCAAAAAAACAACTGTTGTCCTTTTCAACTACAATTATAACTATTTAGTCACAAAAATCACTATGTAGTTGCAAAGGCCATTGAGATGTCATGTGATGTCATGGTTTTGTGACTATAGTTAGTATCACAACTAATGGGCTTTTTTGGATAGATACATATATATTTGAAATTATAATAATATGTTTTAAATAAATTAAAATTATTTAATTTAAAATACCTTGACTTTTGTGGCTAGAATAACGACTTATAGTTTCACAACAAGATGATGTGGCATTCCATGTGCACTTGGTAATAAAATAGTTGACTATTAATTAACATGATGATTCATAAATTATTTTGGATAAAATGGGGCATTTATTGGTTGGTCACTATGTTAGAGATGATGTCCAATCCTTCAATGGAGCTCTTTGCATCAAGATGCAAGTCCAAAAACTTTCCCTTCAGTACAACAAATCTTATTTTTTGAACCATACATAAAAATGACTATTGTTTTTTTCAAATACGTTTATAACTATTTAGTCATAACAATCATTAAGTAATGGCAAAATACATCAACATGCCACACGGCATCATGGTTTTGTAACTACAATCAATACAACTTATTAGTTTTTTTGATAAATTATCATATCATTTTTCAATTTTTGTTCATTAATAAGTTAATTGCAAGAAGCAACCACCTTGCCAATTAACAATGATTCAAACTCCCATGATGATGACATGGCATGATATATGCCAACAAGATGATGTGGTCCTATTTGTCCACATCATGATTCATGTCATTAATTTGATGAATTAATCTCATTTATTAGTTAGTTGAAAATATTGTTATCTTTTGTGATTAATAATAATTCGATCTTCCATATGATGATGACATGGCATGCCATTTGATAATAAGGTGTCACAAATTTTCATGGCAATCCATGATTTTTTGTGACACCATAAGTTTTTGTTTGTCTTAAATTTATGGCATCAATATTTATCATAGCATGCCATAATTTTTTGTGTGCCATGAGGTTTTTGAAGTCATGAATTCACATTCATGTGTATGTGTACTAAACAATCTACTATTAAGTTGTAATTATAACTAAATATTAATAGTTGTTTTGAAAAAGGTGACACATAATTCCTTGACTTTTTAACTACTTCACACATTAGTTTAGGTTAACATACCTATTAAGTTAATTAATGTATGTGGGTTACTTAATAAAGACCTACTTTGTAATATATGCTACCTTGTAAATTACTTAATTCAACATAAGAAATTTATTACATCTAGTATGTTTAGATATACTTAGAATATGTTACCCTATTAATAGGTTAACTTAAGTAGGCTTGCTTAAGTTCTTATAGCTTTAGGTTTTTTTCCAAGTCACACAAGATATTTATCAAGTTTGTGACCACTTTAAGTTTGTGCTACTAGATGTGACTATGATTCAACATAATTATCTTAGGTTAATTTATTTTTTAGCCTAATAATGCTTAGGTAATTAACATAAGCTAGATCAGTAAGTAATATAAGTTGACAAATTAGTTCATCTTAAATCAACCCAAGGATGTTTAAGTCTAGGTTTAGGTTAAGTTGGTAGGTAATAAGTAGGTTGACCTAGGTCAACTAGGGTGGCCAAGGTTAATTCAAGGCTAAAAATTTTGAGCTTTATAACTTTGTGTTAAATACTATTAATATAAAAAAAAGTGATAGTGCAATGGATGAGGACTTGAACCCCAAAAGTGAAGGTGAAGGGTTCAAGTCCTCATTCTTGCAACCTATGATACCTAGGCCATTTGGCTTAAGTTAAGTAGCTTAATTTAGGCTTCTTGGGCTAGAAGTCTGACGTTTGCTTTTAATCTAGGCCACTTAGCCTAGGTTAGGTAGCCTAGGTTGTTTAACATAAGTAGCTAGGTTAAGTTAGGTTGATTTTTGGTTATGTGAACTAGGCTAGGCTAGGTTGACTTTTGGTTATGCTAACTACATGGGCTAAATTAAGTTGATTTTTGGTCATGTGCAACGACTCATAACGTGTTTATAGATTTTTGACATATGTCATCCATCCATCAAGGTGTCTTTTGTAACATTTAATTGAATAAAACAATTAAGTTGAAATGGCATGCACTTTACACGTCATACCAAGGTTAAATGATGACATGAAATTTCATTTGTCACGTTGAAGAAGGCACTTGTGGAGGCTCATGTTATAATTTGATTTAATTTTAGCATGTAGTTTCTATTGGATGTTGATTGATCACCACGGGGTGTTGGGGCAATTTTGTCATAAAAGGAGGCCAAGAATGAAAATGTAGTGGCCTATGTTAATAAGAGTTTGTTTCAAGTGCATAGCAAATTCCACTTCATGGAAGGAAAATGTTATGCATTAATTTGGGACATCATGCACTTTAGCTAGTATTGCATAGGAACCATTTTGTATTAAAATCTAATCATAAACCATTGGAGTGGTTGGATAATATTTTAGATGCAAATGGATGGAGAGGCAAATGGATTTCCATGCTTCAAATTTTGCTTCAAGATAATCCATCGATTGGGATTGTGACACACTAATGTTGATGCCTTAAGTAGGAACCCAATAGGAGAAGCTACAAATGATGATGATTTCATTGGTGAAATTTAAGGTATTAATAACATCCTTACTAAAATGGGGGAATAATGGTCTAGGTTTAGAAGGTTGGAACAAAAATTGATTCAACATCATGAGTGTTGTTTTAACATCAACCATTGACATTTTATTAATACAGTAGAACTTCTATAATTTTGTCACCTAGGGACCGGCAGTTAGTGATAAAGTTTGAGAGGTTATAAGTTATGGGAGAGTTTGGAACTGTGAGCCGCAGGGTTCAAAAGCTGCAAGCTGCTTTTTTTCCCCATTTTCTTTGCATTTTTGATCATCAAGGCAACCCGTCTTTGGCAGAGAAAAAGGGTGAAAAAATCTGAAGTCCAGCATTTTTTTTTCGAACCTGCTTCTAACCGGAGTATTGTCCTTCCAGCGCACTTCACACTTTGCCCTAAACTAGATATACACGGTACAGATCTCAGCTACACTTTGCAGAAGGTCGCAGAGACCCCTTGGAAAGTCATGGAACGTTTTGGAGCCTTCTTGTCGATACAGTACTTGATTAATCCAGTTAGATCCACATGAATCGGTAGGGACGGAACATCAGGTAACATTCTGGAAAATCGACGAACGACCAGTTTCTGCTTCGAACTGTATCCCCAGATATGTAGTTCAATTGCCGAGCGAATACAAAGACTTGTAGATCGACTTTGTTACACTGCTTGTGCATAAAAGCAGGGCAAGACCCATTTTTTTTCTTCACCAGCAACCAACAATGGCGAAGTCCCCCAAACCAGCTCGCCGCCATCTGACGGAATCCCTGCGCATTGCCCTCTGTCGATATAAGAGGGACAACCCAGCCTTCAGTCAGAGGGCCTTGGTGAAGTGGTTGGAGGAGATTCATCAGGTGACGGTGACGCAAGCGACAATCAGCAACACTTTGCAGCGTTCGGCGGAGCTGTTGGCATGGGAAGAAACTGTAAATGGGAACACCAAAACCCGGCGACCGGTCATGTATCAGGATGTGGATGAAGCCTTGGCGCAGTGGGTGGAGGCGTACCAAGCTAATATCAACATCAGCGAGGAGATGATCCGCCAGAAGGTTGCCCAATTCCTGGAGAGGCTGCATCCTGACGTGCCAAAATTCGAGTTCTTGAGCGGATGGCTAGCCAAATTCAAGCAACGACATCAGATACGGTCGCACCGTTGATTTGGCGAGAGTGGTGTTGCGGACACGAAGATCATCGAGGAATCCCTGCCACGCATCCGCACAATCCTGGACCAGTATGCACTTGCTAACATATACAACATGGACGAAACTGGGCTTTTCTACCGTATGCAAGCCGACAACTCGCTTGCCACTA
>Ga0116231_10003166_pt1 | contig 34397 bp, 20 predicted proteins | sample S1TSphgellanicum_2_FD_89695 | JGI IMG/M metagenome (GOLD analysis project Ga0116231, IMG submission 89695) | Host-associated microbial communities from peat moss isolated from Minnesota, USA - S1T2_Fd - Sphagnum magellanicum MG | ecosystem: Host-associated > Plants > Peat moss > Unclassified...
ATGAATGGAGAGGGGGGGGGTTGTTTGGGAGTTGGTGGGCGGGCGTGTGGTTGGGGGGGGGGGGGGGGGGGGGGGGGGGGGGGGGGGGGGGGGGGGGGGGGGGGGGGGGGGGGGGCAGGCTGCAAAAAATGGAATGTTAGTACCTAAGAAGGGAGGGCATCTTACATTTCATGGTGGGCTTTTACCCTTTGATAGGGCCTGCCCTTTGATTTCCTGGTTGTTAAATGTTGTAAGAAAAATTTGGTAGGTCTTTATGTGCAGTAAGGACCTCGGGCAGATTTCATTAGATTTTGGCGAGTGCACTTGGTTATCACCTTGGGTGGACGCCTTATTTTGGTAATGCCACCAACCAAGATGCTAACCTACTGCTAAAAGTGTGGCTGCTGATTTCCACCTGGAATAATGTTTTTCTTTGTTATGTCAAATGCACATCACAATAAACGATACTAGTTTAATCGATATTCATGTAATATTTTTGTAGTATAGTGACAATTATGATTACCATGTGGGAATGGTATAAATATTTGGGCATTTGATATATAGTCACTTTCATTATTTTGTCACTTCTTTTTACAATCGAATTTCGTGTGATGTTCACATTGATTCGAAATATGATAAAATAAAATCTTTTGAAACTAGATTGCAATTGGGATATGGTAAATGGGCTATTATACTTTTTATTAACCCTTGTAGTATTGTGTGACAAATACATAATATCTCCTTGGCCATGTGTTTTTCTCATGCTCACACAAGTGTTATTAGGATATTGTAATTGTTATTTGGCAAAACCCAAAAAGTTGACACTAACATAAATTGAAACTTGCTCCTTGTGTACTATTTAAACATCACATTTTCATAATTATGTGCAAATATACACATTGTTTGAAGGACCTTGATTGGAGTATTTGATGTTGCCATATGTGCTTCAAGTGTGTCATTGTAAAATGTTGAATTTTGTCTGTTCTTTCCTTTAGAAAATTAAATATTAATTTCCAATCAACCTTATGTTCAGTTTTACAATATAGCCAATCGCGATTCTTAGATGTGAAGCAACACAATGATTTTGTTGACTTCATAATTTGGAAAGGAAACTGTACACATATTTGTTTGGTTTCTAATTGATCAATGACAATAAACTACACCCCATGTGAATTCTAAACTAAATTGGATGACAACGATGAGATGGATGACTACGAAGGAATGAATAATCTAAGACTCTCTTCTAGAAAATGGAATTGTGCTTACAAAATAGCCAAGGGAACAAGCTCTCAGTAACACTAGCTTGACCTATGTCAAAGTTCAATTTGTTTGGAGGATAATGTTGGGTTCAAATATTACAAGCAAAACAAAAAGAATTCATATGTTCAAATTTTGGGAAGTTAAATTGTTTTCAAGAACAATACAAATCTTGAAAAAAAGATCAAGGGGTCAATTACTAACCTCATGGGTCAATGCACATTAGTACATGGGAGCCAATCAATAATATATGCAATACGAAGCACTCTACTACCAAAGAGATGTAGAAACCCCAAAACAATGAAGAACGCACATTTTTGCAAAAAACCTAAAACCTAACTTCTTGTGCTCGGTGAAATAGAAGTGGTTTTCTACCAAGTAAAGAAAGACTTTTGAGTGAAGCTCAAAACCAGAACTTAGTAGTGGGGAGCTGATACTAGTACTATATTACATCTGTTTTAATTCTATTAATTGGCCATCAACAAACCAGCAGCAATGACCACCCTTCTAGGTAAAGCATGAGTGTGGGGAATTGCAAGTAGCTTTTCAATGCAACCTTGCAAATCGAAAAACTTTATATGTTTGAAGTTCAAATGGTTGACAAGTAGACACGATCTTTGCCATTGCTAGAATCACCGCGCACCTCCTAACTCTTCAAAGGGAGCAAGGGGCATAAATGCAGCTGGATGATGTAGAATGTCATTTGCCTGATCTCCGGGTCCCGAATACTGACCAGAATCAATGAATCTCCCCCAAGCTCGGAAAAGGTCTTAAAGTCTGATTTGGATTTGTTCCCAACTTGGCTAGTGAGATCCTTTCTATTTCTGTTATGTGGAAGCTGATCTAGCAGCAAGCCCCTTGCTTGCTCTAGTGTGATGTAATTCTAGCTTTGATTTATGAGAAGCAATTAAGCTCTGATATGAAGGAATGCCGAGCTATTATTTTGACTCTTCACCGACGATACTGCACTAAGCACTGCTTTTGCAACAACTGACGATCAATCAAACATTCTCTGATCACCAGCATTATATTTGTGTATATGCATATACATACACAACCGACATACATGTATATACACAACCGACATACAATGTATATATATGACCCTCTCTCTCTACGTGTATAATGTGTATGTGTGTGTTTTGAACAAATTGAAAGTGGAATTCACATGTATGCACTCTGCACTGGTGTTTTGTTTTTTGTTTTTCTTCTAATTTTGTGATGTAGTTGAGATGGTGATCATCCATAAGCTGATTTAACCAAGTTTGGCTATTAATAAAGCATGAAAAGGGAAAAATTAGAACATCCTCATATATATTTTGCTATCTGCTTGAACCATGTATTAGAAATCTGGCCTTTGAATAATAATAATAATAATAATAAATTTTTTTTTGGACAATTACTTTTTCTCAAGAAGTCATTGAACTTGTGACTGAAAATTTCCAAAATTTTGCACAAAATGTTTTTTTTTGCAAATGGCCACTATGCACCCCCAAAGGTTGGCCACCTCAAAAAGAGTTCAACTCATGGGGTTGCCCTACTGAAATCTTGGGCTTAAACAATTCAACCAAGTTGAATTCTTTTTGTGGAATTATGGAGCACAAACTTGATGACTTTTATATTTTTATAACTTTTATATTTTATATATAATATATTTTTATAACTTTCAATGACCTCTAACACACAATCCAATCAAAATCAAATCAAACAAACAGATTACGAATTAGGATCCAGGAAAAGGAGGGATAAAATAACACACTATTTGACGCAAAAATTTCGATATTTGCTTGGCTATTCAAAACCTCAACTCAGGTTTTTCACACAATAGTACTTAAGTTTCATAGTGCACAACACGCACCATGAATAAAAAAATTATAATATTCAAGAACAATTCACAAAGGGTCCAAGGCTGGGTTATTCATAACTGATGATGCATGTAGGGTCTGACATTGATTAAGAACCAATGGAGATGTGGTTAGACCCTTATGAGTTGATTATTGTAACTCAAGGTCAGCTTCCACATTGACAAAATGAAGAATTATTATTATTATTATTTAAATTCATTTTTCATCTACTATGATATTGTCATATAAATCTAAGTGAAATTATTCAAATCAATGCTTGAAATAATTATGAAGGTTATCAACACACCATATTCATATTTTCACAAAAATCATTTCAACATTTAAAGGCTTATTTAATGACAAGATTGACCTGAGGGTATGATATTGGTTTGATAAAACCAAAAAACAAACCTGTATCCTTCCATGTTTTGGCTCAACTTTAGTTCTTGAATCTTGAAATATGAAAACTTTGAGCTATCACTTTTCATTTGGGTTTACCTCTTCTTTCAGCTCCCTTTTTAACTTGAATTGATTAAACGTGAGTTGACAATTGTGAAAAATGCATAAGGAATCAAGGATTTTTTTGGGGGGGATAAGTTTTTACTTTAAAAAATCATCTTTATACTAGGTAGTTACTTGTTACCAAGTTGGGTGTTCCAAAACAGACCACCCTCCAGCATGATATGTGTCTTATCAAAATAAGAAGAGGAAATTGGTAACTAGGGAATTGTATAGCAAGAAAATTGAGAATATGCAGTTCTCAATCGAGTTATTTGATACTATTTGTGAAATAGAAAACAAGTGGGTCATCACCAAAATGGCTCTGCCCTTTAAATGACATCCATAACGATGATAAATATTGTACATAATAAATTGGAAACACATGGTTGTTAGCATGGTGAAGCTGAATTGGATCCTTCAGTTATGCTGGAATTGTTTCTGTAGCAGACTTCACACACCCTAGAATGTAAGGATACCAAACTTCATCCCATATCAGGGTGCATCCTAATGTAGCTGTCAATGCGCAAAGTTGACCTTGGATTCCAGGCATTAGTTAATAATTCAAGACTCCAAAGTCCAAACGTCTCAAAATCCTATTCTTTTTTCTTTTTGTTTTGGTTAGAAAAAAGGAGGGGAAAAAAGAGGGATGTTCTGGACACATCTCTCTCTCTCTCTCTCTAAGGGTTGGTTTTTTTTTTCCTTTTCTTCTTTGGGGTTTCTTTTTCTTTTTTAGGGGATTGTAAAAAAATAAATGGGGTCTTGTTGGTTGGTTTTTGTTTCTGTCTTTTTTATTTCAGAATATCGAAAAAAATTTAAAAGAAAAGAAAAGATATTTGATTTCTACACATATATATATATATATTCACAATTCTCCCAAAAGAAAACGACAAAATTTATTCCCAAAAAAAAAATCACCTAAATCTCGCCCAATTCCCTCTCCCCCACCACATCAATCACTTTTTGTTTTGTTTTCTTTTTTTAATTCATTTTTCTGGGCCGCACTAGCCGGCAATTCATTGCTCCTAGTCGCAACGTCGTACACCTCTACCGCAACAACCGCCCTCCGCTACTCTCCAAAACCAGTCGATTGGCGCCGCGTGTGGAGTTCCTGCGCACTCTCTCCCCCCATCTCGGTGCGAGTGCATGTCTATAAGAACCAGTCCCAGCATACAACACTAGATCACTACTACTGCTACTAGTACACACCATTGCCATTAATCCTCCTCCCTCATTGCAAAACCTTCTAGCTACTTCGTCCTTTACCACAATCATGGTGAAGCAAAACTGATAAAAAAGGAGTTCCAAGGTGATGTGCAGATTGTGTGGTAGTCAACTTCGTCTTTGTCGTCTTCTATCCAGCTTCTCTTGTAGTACAGACTCTGTTTTCATGATTCGAACTCAAAAAAATGTTTATACTAGTTACATCACAACAGATTAATATCGAGCTAGTTCATACTGGAAAGCTTTCTAGCAAGCAACCAGGTAGCTCTGATCATCACTAGTTGCTCATCAATCTAACTTCTATTCACGCAATTCTGCAAATAGGTCTAGTCCGCAGGCAGTAGTAAAGAGTTATCGAGTTACGAACTAGGAAGCTAGAAATTATGCTCTAGACTTAATGCTAAGAATGTTAGTTACACCCAAGAAGATGGTCATGTCTGCAGTGTAATTTTTAAGCATGCTGCTGATCAGTTTGATTCCTCTGGCATTGTTTCTTGTTTGGTGATTGTTTGTTGAAGCAAACCAACAAAACCAACACCAAAAAAAATAAAATCAGAAGAAGTCAAAGTAGTTCAGGATCAGTAACTGGTGGTTTGATTTGCAACGTGATTAGGTGTCGCCGATGGCGGATTTGGAAGCTCATGGATTGAGCACTAGAACTGGAGTGCATCATATTCCGCATGGGCATGATTACTCGGAGAATGGAACTGCCGGCAACGACAGCAACAACGGAATTACTAGTGGTGTTGTAGATGAGTCTCTCGGGAAAGGAGGGCACGATGCATGGGCACCCCGGAATGAGCATCACCGGGGCACAAACGACGGCACTGGGTTTGTTGGCCTTTTTAAGAAGACCATTTGGCATGGAGGATCTGTGTACGATGCCTGGCTCAATGCGACTGCAGCCCAAGTATGTTTGTGTTGAGGAGGACTACTTAGCTAGCTAGCGAGCTAGTTCTTCTTTAGAGTTTGTTGTTCTTCTCCAGATGATTTGAGATTCTCCGTTTTGCAGCAGCTAACACTATGATGAAGAACTTTTTTTCTGATGTGCTCATGATGGGGTTATATATATAAACTTGGCAGATTGATGATCATCTTGTTGTTGATACTGCTGCTGCTGCAGGTGGGACAAGTGATTCTCACCATGCCTACATCCTACGCGCAAATGGGATTTACTTGGGCTGTCATCTTCCAAATCTTCTACTTCACCACCGGCATCTACACTTGCTACTTGCTCACACGTCTGTACATCGAGTATCGCGTGCGCAAGGAAAAGGAGGGAGTCGACTTCAAAAAACACGTTATACAGGTACAGCTACCTCGATGTCTTCTAATTCATTCTTCGCAATCCCACCACCACCACCACCACCACGAGCCATTGTCAAAAGCTCTAGTTGCACGAGTTATAGTCTTACTAGACCTGCAATTTCTTGCTAGAATCTGCATCAAGAAATCGGACAAGTTGGAAACAAGATTAATGCTTTGGCTGCGAGTTCTTCTAATTAGACTAGTCATACAGTTCTTCACAATTTGTGAAAGTAGGGATCAAGCAGCAGCTCCTCCCCCCGGCCCGCAATGATCCGAGTGATTTTGATTGCAGCGCTCATGAATGTCATGGGTTGGCTTTCTTATATTGCAGTATCATGAGGTCCTTGGTTCGCTTATCGGAATGTGGGCACAAAGGGTTTCGCTCTTCTTCAACATTATAACTGTGGGTGCAATCTCAGTTGTACAGATCATTGCATGTGCAAGGTAAGCTAACAATAAGCTTAATGCGATCATGTGCTTGAATTCCTCATCATGTTCCATGAGACGGGAATCATGATCTCACAGCTAGCAGCAGCTTGTGAGCTTAGAAGTTCATGTGCACCAATGATGAGTGCTGCTGCATCGAGTGCTTGCTAGCTGCTTGTGTTCGTCCTTTGCAATCTGTTGCAATGATCTAGCTAGCTGTGTTTCTAGAGGACAGCTTGTAATCAAGACAATGATCAGGTTTGCAAATTTTCACTGACTGGTTGCAGTGATGCATACTACCTGAATCCGCACCTGCCGAAGCGAACATGGACTGCAGTGTTTGGTGCGATGTCCTTGCTTGTGGTGGTGCTGCCCACCATGCACAACTTCCGCGTATGGTCCTTGATTGGAATTGTGACAACGACATACACCGCTTGGTACTTGTTTGCTGCATCCATTTCTAACGGACAGGTAGGTACCCAAAACACACTAGACACAACTCACATGATCGACACATGAACATTGTTAGAATTTAAACATTTCTGATCAATCTCAAACCTTGCTGATCATGAAAGCTTCTCATGATCCACTGTAGATCATCAATTGTGCACTGCAGATCATCGATCCTTTGGAGATCAAATGCATGCAGCCCCTGATCAGATCATAACTACTAACTTGGAATTTTTATTTGTTCTTCTTCCATGACGTCGTTTCAGGTGCCGAATGTGAAACATACAGCTCCGATCAACTTGGAAACTTTCTTCGTCGGCTCAACAAACCTTCTCTTTGCATCTGGAGGTCACGCCATCACCATGTAATGAACCCATTCAAGTTTTCACGATCCCACACATTTTACCACCTGATGAGCTCTGCCGGCAACAGAATTTTTTTTCTTAGAGATCTCATGAGCTTCTTACATACCTATAGTTGCTGCTGATCATGATCAGCTTTGTCGATTCAGTCTAGTACTGACTTCTTTCTGTAGCTTGAAATTACCAACACAATCTCGAGCTCCCTGATGATCAGCTCTGATCTAGAACTCTCTGATCTTGTTACAGTCTTCTTAATTCTAGACAGATTGTTGTAAATCAAAATACAGAATCTAAACTCCTTACATTGGGTTGCAGCTGGTACTGATCATGTTGTTGACCAGCAAGCTCAGCACCAGATGCCATGGATCCATATGCATGATCAGCTTGTCAATCTCTACTTTGTTTTGAAGAAGTTATCCCACACTCTAGTGTTCTTGAAATCTCATGCCATTATAATTTCTCTGTGACAAAATTATATATACCTAGATTATTGTTGTTGTTCAAAGCTGATATTCTTTTTTTGGGGGTGTGTATGGATCTTTTGTTGTTGTTCTTGGTGGTGGTGGTTGTGGTGGTGGTGCAGAGAGATCATGCATGCAATGTGGAGGCCTGTGAGGTACAAGTACGTGTATGTATTCACTTGCCTCTATGTGTGGTCCATCACGATCCCACATTGCTTGGCGGTGTATTGGGCATTTGGGGACGAACTTTTGAAATTCAACAATGCATTTGCAGTGGTTCCTTCATCAAATTTCCGCAGTGCAGCCATTGTGATGATGATTGTACACCAGGTATTAAGGTCATCACCCTCATCAGATCTTAGACTATTATCATCATCTCTCTTGACACCCTTTTGTGTGGCATCTTAGGTGGTCCTTAGATGAATGGAAGGGAGTTTGCAACACCTAAAATGTTAATGGGTGGGTTTGTGGTTGTGTTGGTGGTTTTTCTTCCCCCACATATATAAAAAACAGGCAGTTGCATTCGGTTTATACAGTATGCCCCTCTACTTCATGTGGGAGAAACTGCTTAGAGTGCATCGGTCTCGGTGGATCATCCGCACTGTGAGCAGGTTGCCAGTGGCTATCTTTCTCTGGTTCTTGGCCTTTGCGTTCCCCTTCTTCGGACCTTTCAATTCTCTCATCGGTGCACTCATAGTCAGTGTCTCCACCTTCATCATCCCTTCAGTTGCCTACATCATTGTTTTCTGGACGCCCACTGCCCGGCAGGTAATGTCTTCTTTTGCCATACCCCTTCCCCTCCTATCTTGTAAAGCACTAAGAAAGATCTCCTAATCTCTTTGGAAGAAGACACCTTCCATTCACAAATATCCCTCCTAGCAAAGAACACTGATCTTATGCCTACTCCTTCTTAACCCCTAAATTTCAGGGTGGACCAATTTGGTTCATTTTTCAGTGTATTTTTGTCTTTCTCTGATGTTTAAGGATTAAGAGTGGGAAGGAGAAAAAAATTGCTTATCATGGTTGGATTCATATCAAGGGATAGTATGGGCATTTTTGTTCCATTAAGCCCTCTCTTGGTTGGGGGGTTTTAAATGATTGAAGTTTAACAAGTAAATTAACTTTTCTTAAGTTGTTCACATAATGGATTAGATAATGGGATTAATTTATCCTTATATTGAACAGTTGAAACGCTTAGGCCCTAGGAACCAATTTGGACTGAGTTTCAGCAAGTTGAATCCTTGAGTTGGACTGTACCTTAGTCCAAATTCTTGATTCTCCAAATCAGGAGCTCTCCTTTTAGCACTGCTTTTTGGTCCGAACCAATTGATTTTCCCTCCAAAACATGTGCCATGTAGGTTTAGCCTCAGTTTGCCACTTTTGGTTTTGGACCTTCATCTAAAGGCCTTGGGACCAATTTAAAGCTTTTGACCAATAAGATTGATTGAATTCATTGGTCCCTAGACCTTGGACCCTCATTAAAGTCGGCCTCAATGTATTTGCTTTTGTGACCTCAGACTGAATCCAACTTCATAGGTGTAAGACTTTGAAGCCTAAGAACTTAGGCCTTTTTTAGGGGGCTGGGACGGTGTAACTTCAAAGAGAAGATTTTGCTGTCGATTTCTCATTGCAGTTTTTGGTGTTATTTTGCAATGGTACACAGAATGAAGCAGAGAAGCCGGGCATACTCAGAAGATTTGTTGGGTTCCGTGGCATTCTCGGAGTAAACTTTTTTGTTGTTGTGGTCATCCTGGCCACTGGAACTGCACTCGGGAGCTGGGCAAATATAAAGAACATTATTTCACAAATTCGCACCTTTGGGGTTTTCGAAAAGTGCTATCAATGTCCTCCTTAGGGAGGGAGCCTGGCGGCTTGTTTTATAAAGCCCAAAAAAATCCGCTTCATCCCCAAGTCCCACAACCTCTTTTTTGTTATCGAAATGCAAACCCAAAAAGAAGAGGAGGTAAATTTGGGAAGGGGTAAAAGATTCCCTTGTTTGCTTTCAAAATAAAGTTCATCAGAAAGTGAGGATTCCATCATATCTGATTGCATTTCTCTTTGCTAAAACTTGTGTAGAATGATCTATTGAGATGCCAGTCGTCATCTCAAGTGTTGATGATAGTTAAGCATCCTCTAAAGGATGACCCTTTGTAACTTTGTCACCTGTTAAGTTGAATGCATGTTATGAATTAAAGTCTGATTTGGATACTTCTTTGCAGACTTCAACTCCTTTGTTCATGTTTAAGTTTCATGTCTAGGCCTAGTATTTTGTTGTAATTTGCCATAAGCCTCTTGCTCATCGCCAAGACTGATTACAAATAAGCTTTTGTTGTCACACATAGGTGTAAGATAATGCGGGCTGGTACTTAATTAACAGACTTGGTCACACATTGGTTTCACAACTTCTTAAGGATTCTGAATTTAATAAATTGGTCAAACATGGGATGCAATATGGCACAAGTTGAGCACATTGAAAGGTAAAATGGTGAAAGATATGTCTAGTGGTATACCTTGCCTATGACTCATGTTTGACACTAATGAATTCTTGAGAGGGTCAAGATAGGAAAAAGAAAGGAAGAATTAAGAACAATTCTCAATAATCAAACCCAAATTCAAAACACAAAATAACTTTGAAACTTACTAGTGGACTTAGCATACTTAGATGTTATTGTTGAAATTTTTAAATATTCAGACTTGGGCTGCCAGACCCCTTTTTTCAAAAAAATAATTATTTTCTAATAATAATAATAATAATTTTGCAAGATTTGTTGAATATGAGTTGTAGGTAGGGTAGACCGGCCCATCATTGATCACCTGCCTATGATCAAACACTTTGGCATATCCTTCTCAATACTTCTACATTTTGAGTGATTTAAAATGTTATAAGAGGGCATTCTCAAACTCTACAAATCATCTTTGAAATGCAAAGCGAAAGAACCAGCCAAAACAGAGCAGTAAAGAAAATACGTTCAAAAACGTGTTTTTCTTTTTTTTTCATCATTTTGACCCCTCTTACTTTCAAACTTCATACCTTTTTATTTCTCATTCATTTTAAATGATTTAAAGTGCTATAGGAGCGCCACCTCAAGTTCTACAAACCATCTTTGAGCTCTAATAACAACATACAAAGAATTTTTTGGATGTTTGGGAACTGGTCTTTATAGTGTTTGATGAATTTTGTTTTGGAGTTTTTTACTCTTTACTTTGGTGGGTCATACTTTTTTCATGTACTAGAGGACAATGTGTCCTCCCTGATCGATCTTTTGTCTAATGGACTCTCTGGTCTCAAATAGACGTAAAATTATAAACAATAAAAAAACATATAATCCGTTTTCAATGATACTTAGTGTGTTGGATGCACCAAGCAGAGGGGGTCAAGTTTTATTTGGACACCAGGAACAATTGAGCCCTCCCTTTGAATCCAGCCTGCCTTGACCACTTAAATGTTTGGTCACCATCCGGTCTACCCTACCATAATACAGGAAGATGGTGAGGCTCTTGAATGTCTTCATTTAAAAAAAGGATGGATCTATCATAAATCTTGATTTTATATTTGGGACAAACATCAGGATTCAGGAAGTTGTATCCAAAACATTAAAATTGGAGTGTGTCATTTATTGAACAAAATTGTGTAGGTAACTATTAGTTATATTTTCTTGGTCATAAAGCATGATATTACATATGGCAATTTTATGGCAAACAAAAATGCCATAAATATCATCAAAGCCTGGAAAAAGTATTCCACTAGGATGTCATATTACAAGTAGAAGTGTCATCACTCTAAAGTTTATTCAATATATATTAGTGTAGCTTGTGTGATTGGCCCAAGTGTGAACACATGGAGGGCTCAACTGATTTTTCTTTTCAAACTCAATTTTTGCAATTTGTTTGAATTTTCAGCAACAAAATTCACTCAAAAATCAATGTCTTCCCCACCTTAGCTCTGAAAATTGTGAAATAAACTCTTTACATCTGACTTGCCAAGGGCTTTCCAACAACACCAAGAACACTCCCAAATTTCAATACAGTTTTCAGTTTTTATTTTATTTTATTTTCATTGAGAAAATGGTTCAATAATCAATAGCTTCCACACCATAGCTCCAAACAGTCTTAAATCAAGTCGATGCACCCCTACTCATTGAGAGCTTTTTGAAAATACCACGAGCATGACGTGAAGCACCGGGTGGTTTGGGGGATCGCAATGTGACACAATAAAACAAAGGCTGTGTCACAATGTGGCCTTGCCATTTACATTAAAAATATCTTAAGGCAAAAGAAGAATGATGGAAATTCAAATATTTCACCATGCAAAAACATGATCTTCAAAAAAATCCTCTAAAAGAAACCAAAATCCTTAAAGATACCATAACTCTATAACTAATCTCACGTTTCAACAATAGCCAAAATCTCATCTTTCAAAAATCCTTGTATAAACATGGACCTACTGCATAGGGGCCAAAATCCCTTAAGCTACTATACTCTATAATGAATCTAAACACAATATTCTTGCCTTGGTAGGCAAGCCCAACAAACTACCTTGCTTCATAGACAGATGTGAACAAACAATTGATGGATGGATCATCCAATAATGAACTCCAAGTGTATCGGTAAAAGCCTATTCAATGAAATGAACCACTCTTCCACTGCTGGGCCCTTAAAACCAAAAGAAACACAAGTTTTGAAGTAATAATATATTTCCTATAATTTTCTTATTAAGATGTACATGCTGATATTGCTGAAACTTCCAATGTTAGTTCCTAAAAGTGCATCCATGATCCCACCCTACTCACAATGTAACCTCATTTAATGAGGGCAAAGTACGAAAAAGGAGTGAGTTTCCAATGTCCATGTCAGATTTGAACCAAGCACCTTTTAGCTAGGGTTTTTTAAAATATAGGAGCTTATCTTGACACTAGGGTTTTCTAGAGTTTTGACTCTTCATGCAAAAATATGTTTCCGTCGGTAATAACTAAAAAAAGGTTTGTGGTTACCACTTGTCTACTTAGTGGAGGTGAACCCTAAAGTGGGGAGGGGGCTTGGGGGGCTACCAGATGGAAATAATGGGCAAAAGACCCATTAAAGTTGACATGAAAACCAGTGTGTGAGGGTGGGTATTAGGTTTTTTCAAACTTGTGCTGAGACGATTCTTTGAATTTTGGAAGAACCTTCGATCCTAGTTTTGACATTATGGTTCTCTATGTGCAGGTTTGAGTCCAATTCTTCAATTTTTTAAACCCTTTGGTCTCTATTTTGGCTCATTTTCAACTTCAAGAACCTCTTGGCCTAGTTTGAACTAAACATTGCCCAAGGTGGAAGTTGCATAGGTATTGAATTTTATAACAAATTAGAACTTTGGATTGTATGGATATGGACTTTTACAAGTAATTTAAAATGGTTACATAGTTATAAAGTGTAACTTATTGAAATGCTTCAATAAAAGTTCAATGTGCATATTACCCAATGAATAATACTTTCAGTAGCTTTCTCCAAGGCTCTAGTTTTGGTTCCACATCTAGTGAAAGGCTAGGTTCACAGTCTAATTCTTGTACGAGTTTTCACAAGTTTGGGGTGTTGGCTCAAGTCTAGGTCACAAGAACCTTGCAACTTGAACCCTTGATTTTAAGCTTACTAATTGAGGAACTGCCAACAATGATAAAAGCCTTGGGTAAGTCTTGTTGAAATAGTGAAAAACATATATTTTTTTATTTTAAAAAACTACAAATCACCAAATTGCTACAAGAAAAATAACCAAGCTAAAAATATTAAGTAATAATGATCACCATTTTTAGGCAGCTTTCACATCAGTTCTCACTCTAAAAGCTTTTGATACACAGAATGAAAACCATTCACCATGGTTTTCACTCGAGTGAAGAGAATTGCCTAGGGTAATAGAAAATATCCAATGTTAGTTTTCAACATAGTGAGATACGTCTACTGTTGTGGGTTCCTTTTACTCCTCTCTAATAAGTAATCCTATAGGCAATCTATTTGTTACAATTTTATGAGTTTCTTTGAAATAATGTTGTCATTTAAGTTCACCACCCTTGTTCCATTAGTAAATTGAAAAAAGAAAACACTAACCCACAATCCAAATGGAGAGACATCTATTCTTAAATTTAACTAGTGTGGCCTGTGCCATTGGCCCAAGTGTTATCACATCCTCAACTGATTTTTCCTTCCAAGACCTGGTTTTTTGAAATTTATTTGAATTTTCAGCGGCAGAAATCACTTAAAAATCCATATCTCCCACATTCTGAATCTAAATCTTACAAAATAAATTCCATTAAATCCTGTTCATCAAGATCTTTCCAAGAACACCAAAGGCACATCCCAATTCCTCTAAAAAATTTAGCTACGATTTACTTTAAATTTCAGTGAAGAAATCATTCAATATTCAAGAACTTGCAGAGCCAAGCCCATGCACCCCTCCTCCTCAAGAGCTTTCCAAAGACACCAAGAACATGATGTGAAGCATCCTGGTTCAATGGATCTCCTATCTACAATACAAAACAAAACAAACTACATTCCTTCATAGATAGATAAGTCAATGCATGTGGAGAAGAACTTTGATCCATTGCAGGATAGTAGAGAATAAAAAGACTCAAGGTTTGTCCTAGAGAGAAAGTTTGTTTAAAAGATGACATCACCCAGGTCTTTACTTTCAAGGCAAAAGACAACAAAGACCAGCAGGATGCTTGAAAAGGCAATGTCACGTTTAATTTGAATTTTTTTGCTTTTGTTAAAAATATTTTAATTTTTAAATTGTGACAACCGTGTGAAAAGAATAATCAATGAAAAGTAATTATTATCACCTTTGTGAGAATTGACTTCAGAAAAAGAAAATTTTAATATGAAACCCTGGTCGGTTTTTTGAAGCTTGAATGTTTCTTAAAAATCAAGGAATTTGGGCGATTTTCAAAAGTTTTGAAAAGAACCAAAACTGGCAGTTCTCAAAAAAATGAAAGAACCACCCAACACAGGTAACTTCTCTTTGACTAGTATAACAATTATGTTATACCAACTACATTCAAAACTGACAAGTGAACATCCAACAATTTGTCATTGTAGTGCTCATCAAGACTTGATAAACTTTTCAAATTGGCTTCGACATGGTTTGGCTTGCATCCTTACAAACAAAGCAAGAACATAGAAACTATATTGGTGTGCCACATGGTGCATTTACACATGTTTTCAAATTGTCAGAGCATCTCCAGCGGTGCTGAGTATGTGACTCTCTGTGAAAATATTTTTCACATCCAAGTTTAGTTATCTACTCTTTTGCAACCCCACCAATAAAACTGAAACTGTATGAAGAAAACCCATCATATGGCGGTTTGACTGTGCAGGATCACATACTGAACACAGCTGGAGATGCTCTGAGTTGGCTATGTTATAATCAATGTTGGCATCATTTCAACTTTGAACATTAAAGCCAAGTCCTCATATGTGGGGCACTAAATACTCCCTACTTGAACTTTATCTAGAGCCTATTTATGGAATCTTGTGGGGTTTTGCATAGCACAAAGTTCTTGATCAACATTTGTCATGCTTAAAGATTTTAAACACCTCTATGTTTTGTTGTTCCCGTGTCAAGTTTAAACTCATGACTTCAAGAAAGCAAGAATCAGTACCCCCCACCACAAGCTTCATTCTTGCCATATCGAAGCATAGGATCCTAAATTATTGTGTTTTAATTTTTTTTTGAAAAACCATTAATCAAAGCCCATGCAAAAACCATGAAGGGTGCCACATTGACGCTTGGACAATATGGGTCATTAAGGGTATTTAACATTTTTCCTCTTCATATTGGGTCAACAACTAATTTTAGCCTCATATTCAAGGTAGGTATATATTTTATATTATCTTAGATCCCTACTACATTTTTCTAATTCAAAATGATTACATTATATCTTTAGATTTTTAAATTTGTAGATCTATTATGTTAGAGATTAGAAATATGAATGTCATGAGTTGACCAAATATATTATTGATGAGATCTCTAAATCAATTTTTAAAAAATTTATATGTGCATTCTATAGTGAAATATTTAAGAAAATCTCTAATGGGCTAAAGTTTAAGAATTAGAAAAAATTATTTAGGAACAATATGTTTTTGTATTATCAATACTTAGAATGATGTGAAGTTAATGATTTCATTCAATAAGGTTTCAAGCACAATGACTATCCAAAAAAATTTCTATCTAAAAATAATTATATTTAAAAAATAGATAAATAAATGAAGTGAATAAAAAAAAATCACATTGATATTAATAATTATAATTTTATTATATATGAAAAAAATAAGTTATAGATCAAAGTGATTGAATATTTTTTTAAATTATGGATTTTCAAAGATGGCCCTAATCCTGAGCTTGGAATTGTGAGAGGATTAACAAAGAGATTCCAAAATTTGTGTATTCAAGTGTGAACTTTGCATTTGCCAAAATTGATCCACCACACTATATTTTCACCCATTGGTATTACTCAAGGTAATATATGGTTTTTGATATTTATGTCAATACCAAATATACTTGTCCAAACATGGGACAACCATTGTCATGTGGGTATTATATATATATATATATATCCTCAAGTAAGGATACATAATTTTTTCAATTCATTCACCCATTAATTAAGGGTATATTATCACTGAATTTTTCCCATTAGGTTAGGGTTTGAGTATACAAAAATTAAGTTTTTCGATAAATGAGTAAAGTCTGAGTACCCCTATCATATCACACCCCTTTTGGGGTAAAAATATGGATATGTGTTACCTAATACACAACATGTCTAAACATTCATAACTGGTGCTTGCCTAGCTTTGAGGCATCACCCAGTCACCTCTTTATCTGGCAAAGGGCAGACATGGTATGAAGAAATGTAGCAAGTACTTTTGATGGCTGGCATTTGAGACCTTTGGCTGATCTAAGTGTAGGGTAAAGCCCTAGGTTGAGGGCATTATCAAAATATGGGCGCACAAGGCGATAGCTGAGTGGAGGCCCGATTTTTGTAAAGCCCTAGGTTGAGGGCACTCCAAAATAAGGGTGCATGAGGTGATTGATAGCCAAGTGCAGGCCTGATTTTGGTAATGCCCTTGACCAAGGGCTTTACCCAAAGAAGTAACAACCAGCCAGAAGAAATCATCAAATTCTTGAACTTTTAGTTCCAATTGACAAAAAGTTTCAAAATCAAGTCTAGTTCTTGTCTAGGTTTTGGGGTCATGTTTGTGACTGGACAGGTGTGAACACACTTGAAATGTGAATCAGCAGTCTGAAAACTGATTATGCTTTTTGAACACGCCCTGGAAGAACCCATTTCCACCTAACAGAATGGTGGCTCATTTAAGTTCAATAATTTTTTTGCGTTTTTTTTTTCCGGGCAAATGGCCCACTTTAATTGACCTATTACAAATAAAACTTTTGAAGCTTTGGACACTCCCCTAAGTAGAAGTTCTCACTCCCAAAATAAATCTATAGACATCCTCTCCTGAATGGCCCTGCTATATAGTTTATGGGAGTTCAACCTTTTGCAAACATTCTGGATTACATAACCAACAAGAGTGCGCAGGTTAGCTCCTTGACATTATCAATTACTAGTGTGAACCCTGTGCAAAATGCACAGGTGTGTTATTTCAACAATGTTTGATTGATGTTTTTGGTTTTTTTTAAAAAAAATTCTTTTCAAACAACTGTCCGTGACCATTGTCCGTCCGGAGTCTAAGAATCAGTGCGCTTTTTTATTGGTTTTTTCGTAAAACCTTTGGTTCTTCTTTTGAAAGAATTGGAACCAATGATTCTTATGGGGAAAAAAATTCAAAGAACCGGAACCAACACTGGAACCAACCACCATTAGCAGGTTATTAGAAGGATGGTTCTTACCATTCGTACTCACGGTTCTCAAAAAATCAATGAACTAAAAAATGGAACCGACGGTTCTTTATATTTTTCCACTTGGTCTGTCTGTGACAGGGCTTGGGAAGGGGGTATTAAGATTTCAACAACCTTAATTGTCCGTGGCCACTGTCCGTCCAGAGTCACCCCCCCCCTGCCCCGGCAATTCTTTATTTTTTCCAATTGCTGCTAAACACCGGTTTCCATCAGATCACACTGGGCCAGAATGATTCAGCACTCACCGGCGCACCATCCATCCACTGGATGCCTGAACTTGTTTTGGATGAACCTAAACCTCCCCCCTGCCCAGCTCGCCCGTGCTGGCCCACCGTCACAGACAGACAGACTAAGTGAATTTATATATATGATGTGAGAGCACTGTTTCATACAGGTTACAAGACATTGAAGTGTGTGAGTTATGAGTTTCAACCAGTGTTGTGCAGTTGTCACTGGGTGACTCGGTTTTCAGTTTGGTTTTCACATTTAGAATTAACTATTCGCATTTTGGGTGAAAACCAAGTTGAAAATTGATTTTAAGGTTCTCACGGATGTGAGAACTGATTAGGAGAACTGAAATCGGAAATTTTTATAAAAGAAAAGAGAGAACTAGATGGGATTTCAAATGAAAATACGAATCCAATTCTCAAGGGTCTTGGGGTAAATTGGTCGGTGACTGAACATTTAAATGCTCAAGGCAAGCCAAATCAAAAAGGAAGACTTCATTGTTTCTAGTGTCCAAACAAAACTTGAACCCCTCCTATTGGCACATCTAGTGCACTAAAAATCATCAAAAACAGATTAGAATTGAAAAAGTTACGTCACTCCAAAATAAAAAGGGTCACGAACTCAAAAAAATAAACCACCAAATGTTACATAGGTCACATCTCAAACACCCAAAAAATTCCTTGTATGTTGCACTATTGGTATTAGAGTATAAAAATAATTTGTAGAACTTAAAGTGGCACTCTTATAGCATTTTAAATTGTTTTAAATGAATAAAAAATAAGAAAATTATAAGATTTGAAAAAAAAAGGGGTTCAAAAGAAGAAAAGAAAAATTATAAATTGAAAAGCTTATTTTTCTTCTTTTCATTTGTTCATTGCTCTTTTTCTTTTTCACTTCAAAGATGAATTCTAAAGCTTGAGGTAACATTTTAAATCAATCAAAATGAAGCACATCTGATGAAAATATAAATAAGTGTTCATTTAAGCAGGTGATTGGTGATGAGCCACTCTACCCTAAACATAGCATATTTGGTTCATTGGTTCCAATTCTTCTTCACGCATGGGGCTCTTGCTATTGGCTCTTCTTCTTCTCACATGGTGCTGCTCTTCTCCTTGGATGCAGTAATTATATCATGAATTATTTAATTATTAAAACTGATTTTAATCAATAAAAAATTTAATAATCATATTGTGAAAACCAGTTGTTATATATATGAGAACTGCCCTATCTGAGAACCAAGTGAGTTTGAAAAAAAAAACTTATAACCTAATCATTCTCACTAGCTCAAATATATATATATATATATTAAAAAACCGATAGGCTTTCATAACATCATGAGAGAACCAGAATCAGTTGGTTCTCACAAAAATTGAGAACCGCCCAACAATAGTTTCAACCACCCATTGACAAAGAATGTGGAAAATGTCATAAAACATCAAGATCTGTGATATAATTAAGAGGTTTCATTCAATAGTGTGTTGTCATGTGAATGATACATTCCTTACAATTGGTTATGGGATAAAGTGTAATATTATTGGGAACATCCTGGAGGAACACATTGGGAATATGGTAAGAACCAAAAAAAATTCGCCTTCTTTTTCCTTTTCGCATTCAATGTTGAATGGATGTTGGGTGAAATACATTGTCAAATGGAGACATGTTTGTAACACTTAACTTTAATTATCAAAAGATTGTCATTAACCTAATTTGATGTTTTGTTAAAGTTGGAGTTGATTTTCCTCAATCTTTTCCAAACTCACCATTTTACCTTAATAATCAACTTGATGTTTGGCTCAAAATGTAAGATACAAATTGTAGTCTACGAGTTTAGTTGAAGGCCAAAGATATTTGCATTTCGTTAGGGGGGATTATATATATGTTAATTTTTTGGTTAACAGCCAATTGATGATTATTGAATTTTGATTTTTGTAAAACCATAATGTTAATAACATTGTGGCATCAAAAAAATTCTATTAAAAAGCTTGAATTATTTTTTGTTTGGTAGGGTGAAAGCACAAATAAGTGGACAATTTGGATTGTCATAGTCATTTATTCTTTAGAGTATAGATCAACCCTAACTATAAAGTCATATTTAACATTTATTTTGTCAATGTTTTAATTGTCCATGTTGTAATAAACAATAGTATTAAGAATCATATTAAAAAATATGGATGAATTCTAATGAACTTTTGAAATAACAACATTGTTTTTGTCATGTATATAATATTTACATGTGGAATTTAAAAACATGACATTGTACTATGAAAATTGAAACTAAAAAATAATCCCACATAAAATGAAGTGTGTAAAAGTAAAATACATTCAAACTTTCTAGATGGGTGCAAGTATATAAAAAGGAGCCAATGAGATTACTTTATAGAAGGACTATGACTCTTTTTTAGTCTTTTTTCACTTTTTCATATGAATTTTTTTTGAATAAAATCTTTTGCAACCAATTACTAAAAATACACATAGTTGCCCCAATAGATCACATGTTTTGTGTTAATTCATTGTTGAATAAATATGATTTTTTTTAAATGTGTAAATTATATCAAATTCTACATTTCATCTTGAAAATTTATCATAATTTTGAGTCATACTAAAATATGCTTATTTCAGGTTTTTTTTTTTTTTTCATCATAAACTACAATTTTGTTTTGTTTGTTATTCACATTGCACCCCATTTACATGTGGTAAAAGATTTTTGAAATTTTGAAATTTTGTAATTCCACATCTTTTAAATTGTGAGTGTTTTTTGAACTTGGGTACTAAGTTGCTATCATTTAAATTTTCTTACCATCAAAATTAAGTTATTATAATAGTCCTTAACCTAATCCTTTGTAAAATTAATCACGTTTGACACAACACCAATTCAAGTTCAAATGTCCTTTTTAAAAACCAGAACCCAAAATTTTATTTTAAGAATTTTTAATTTGAATTCCTCAACTTTCATATTACTCATTTAGCACAACTTGGAATGATTAACATAACTTTAAAATGTCACAAGAAAAACATATGTAAAAAAGTTTGCAGTTTTCATCACCATCCAACATGGTTTTTAGCTCCTTTCTTTGTACTTACACCCTGATATAAGTTTTTTTATTTTAAAAATTTATTTACAAAAATTTATTTCATTTTATTCATAATCCACTTCACAAATTCAAATTTTCAAGCTTTCATATGCAATTTTAACTAATCACATGTCTACATATTTATAAGGTGGTTTCTCAATATTTTAACCATAAACATAAAGCAATACACATTGGATAACATATTTTGTTAAATGTCACATTATGATAGTTTTAACTAGTGTAAAATTTGAACTTTCAAATGACAATTTTGATTCACCTAACCATGTTTTCACCTAGTATTTTGCTTACCAAATTTTGACATATCTTTTAATCATAAAGCAATGAAAAATTCTTTGGATGACGTTTCAAGATGTTACAAAACTTGTTATTCAATTTCACAATACTTGTACTAAGGTGTACACTTGATTGTTTTTTTATGTTCAATGTCGTATGTGCTCTTCTCTTTTGATGCTCAAAAGTTTCCTTCTTTTTTTGAACTTTTTGTTAGCCTGTCTTTCTATAACAATATTGTTCCGTCTAGATATGCAAATAATATATGCACCACAAGCCATTAAGTGTGCAATCATTATCTTTTCAAGGTAAATTGCTCTTGTACGCTTTTACACATTATATGAAGACAAAAAACATTTGTACCAACCTTGTATCAATGATTTTAGCCTCCACATTTATGCTACACCTTTGAAGACATTTTCAATTAATAACAATTTATAGATAGATTTGTTTTTCCATGCAAGCTAATTTCCCTATGATAAAACACATTCCATTTGAAGTTTGGTAGTCTTTTTAAAGCTTTTAATTGAGCTCGTATTGTTGTGGTATTAAGTTTTAGATCATAATTTTCAAATGAACATGTTCAAAAAAAAGGTGGGTTACAATGAAATTTTTGATTTTAGGACTAAGATGTATATTCAGTCAAAAGTGGACAATGCCCCATCATCAATAGCTTTTCAAGAGAGGATAATGTCTTTGACATTTGTATCAATATGATGTTGTGGAGAACTCCATACTAAAGCAATTGAAACAACCTAATGCAAATTGTCTTGTCGAATCAGAATTTCAATTCTAGGACCTTGAAGATACTCCATGCCAAGGCAAACTTGTATTGGGATCACAAATGAAAATCATTGCATTTATTACCGTTTATTTGACCTTGCCAAAATTGTTTTCCCTCATGATGTAATTATAGCTTATGTATATGTTATGAAAACACCCAACAACCATGCACCAAACCTAAACACACAATGATAAAGACATTGGCAAGTATGGCCTCCATTTTGAACTATGGCAATAATCTTCAAGCTCTTGTTGTTCACATCTAATGTTGGAAGAAACTGATGTCTCATACATTCTTTTTGTTTTTGAAGTTGAAGAGTTTATAGTTATGGTTGGTGAAAACAAATTACATACAGATATATCATTTTGGTCTAGGCTCATTACCTGGGCTTCACAATATCCTACTTGGTCAACAAGCTCAAATGTTTTTTGCAAAAGAAATCAACAAGGTTTAATCCACACTTTTCTTTGTTGGTGAAGGTTATAAAAAATACCTTATGTAGAAAGGTATGAACTTGTTCTTTTGAGGTCTTGAATGGGAAACAAAAACTAGGCACTTGATATAAGAATGGTGAATCTAGGTGGAAGTGTCCTCTCATTTAGTAGGGAATATTATTTCCTCCTTATTTTTCTTGCTCATGAAAGACAAAACCTAAAAAATGGCTTCAATGAAAATTATATTTTGGAGTCCTACATATTGTTATCAAAAGATAAGTGTCATGATACCTACCATTGATATAAATATTTTAAAAATATCTCATTATTTCAAAAAATGAGTTTAATCAACAACTTGTCAAACAACTTGTTAGCATCCCCAATTCAAACATTTTAGAGATTTGGCAATTGAATATAAACATACAAGATCCCATTTACATTTTTAATCCATACTGGGAACCCAATGGCAAGGATACTTACCATATTCAATAGATTCAAAGTTCAATTGTTGAAAATTTTGGTAGGGTCATTTCAAAATATATGTTTCCTCCAACTCACATATTTGAGAATTATCTAACACCAAACTTCAATGACATGTATGGTATGTATGTTTATGCATGTGATATAACTTTGATGCCTTTGGTGGTTGTGTTGAATATATATGCAATGGCATTGCAAGCATTGGTGTAAACAATGATTAATTACAATGGAATGCATTCATTATTGTGTTTGGATGAAGCAAAGGTGGCAAATCATGTGATAGGCCTTATGTGGAGTCTTTTTAAATGCCCTTTTAACTAAACCTTCATAGAAAAAAATTTAAGCTCAAGAATTGTAGATTAATGTGAATGGAAAAGTTGTAAGTTTTTATTTTTTCTTCTAGGTGTATGTGCAAACATTAAGGTTCCATTGTGTGATATGTAAAACTTGCTAAAGTGATGTGTTATTGTGTAAATAAAAGTTGAAATCAAGAGAAGTTTTTGTTCATGAATCACACCATGCAATATGGTATTAAACATTTCATGGTTTACCAACATCCAATCCTTCAAATCAATCGTTCACCTAACCCCAAAGCACTATAATAATTGTTGACCATTGTTCCCAATTTTATATGCTAAAGGCATTTGTGGCCCATCCAAAAACATCAATAGTAATTGTTCATGCCATTGCAAAGGAATATCCAAGCATGTGTGCCCTCCTAAATGCTTATCTTGACTCTGGAAAATAATTAAATGTGTGTCCCCTTCACCTTGGTACACATTTGGTTTTGGTATCATTTCATCATTTGTAAATTTCACAAGGGGTTTAGTTTAGAACCCATTTGTATCCTTTCAATCTCAACATGTGCTTTTCAAGAATTGCAAAGGGGGCTAGGTAGATTATTAATTGTTAGGTAGGATCTTCATAGGACCTTAAATAAGATGTTATCCTTATGCAAGTGCATGAGAAGAAACTTTTGTTGCAAAACTTGATTAGAGAAGGGGTTGTTTGGGTAAGTGCAAGCCATGTGAGTTGGTCCTCCTTGCTCTCAATGAATTTATCAAATTTTGATGGCACAAAACAAGAGCCTAAAAACAATGATGTTGAATAGGGGATGACTCTTTCAAGACAAAGGACTTTTTTGCTACTTATGTAATTCAAATAATTGCATGGTATGACCAATTGCTTTGCCACCTTAAACCCTTAATTATGCCTACCACAAATTAACTATTGTTTTGTAGCCCATCTTAATGATTGTTACAAATGATGGTTGGTCATCATCAACTACTAGTCTTTAACTACAACTTGAATTTAATATCTTACCCATAGATTATTCACACATTTGAACCCATATGTTCAAAATAAAGGGAAATTTTGTTATGAAGTAGATTTAGGGTTAGTTTGTGCACTTTCACCTCGATTGATGCATGGACTATTTGAATGCTAAAACATCCACTACCATCTATATTCCCACAACAATCTTTGATTATATGTTCAACTTTTTGAATGCTTGGAGTCAATGCCTAGTGTTGAACATTGCACTCCAAAATATGCTTTATTTGGATTTGACAAATTGCTATATGCTCACTAGTACAATTTTGCATTTGCCAAATCACTCATTGGTACAATTGAAAGTTGCCAAATTATTATAACACTTGTACTTCCCTCACAACCTTGCATTTACTCGTAATAAGTCCATGTAACTACAAAACTCAAACAGTAAACTAAAACTATATTGCCATTAAAATACAGCTATACAACTTATATAGCCATGTCAAAAATATTTTCACTTGGCATTTTGCCATCTCAATCCATCCAAGCTAGAAGATAGGGGCCAACTAAACAACATTGAAAAATTCCAAAAAAGCGTTGTCACAAAGGCGTAGAAATTATAAATATTGCTAAAGATTTATTTTTTTAATAACAGAAAAATCTGGATGAAAAGTGTACTTAAATACTACTAAAGTAAAAACGAAAAATGGGAAAATCAAGCAACAAAAACAAATGCGTGAAATCTGGACTAAAATACTGCTGAAAAAAGAGGGAAAAAATCAAGTAACAGAGACCCAAAAAACAAAAAACAAAAAAAAAGAATACTGAATGTAAATACTGCTAAAGGAAAAGCAAGAAAATGGTAAAGTCAAGTAACAGGGAAAAAAAAATTGGATGAAAGCTCAACTTAAATAGGGCTAAAGGAGGAAAAATAAAAACAAAAAGGACAAAGTCAAGTAACAGAAAAAGACGAAAACGTGGATGAAAACGGAACATAAATACGGTCCGAAAAGAGAAATAGCAAAGTCAAGTAACAGAAAAATGTGGATGAAAATTTACACTTAATGAGAAACTTGGAGACAATCGGTAAGCCGCTGCCGTGAACAAGGGGCAACAGCTAGGGAAAGGGGGGCGCGTGGTGGGGAGCTTTTCGTCGGAAGCGAAGAGAGTAGCGCTTTGCCGCGACAACGCCCTTCGCGACGTCGAGTATAAACCAAGCTCTACCGTAGAGCTCTTCGTCTGCGACGTCGCAGATAATTCATGTGATTCTTCTTCTTCTTCTTCTTCTTGTTTTTCTTTTCCCCCGCCGTTATTGTCATCGCCTTTGCACCAAATTTGAGAGCTTGAAACTGTGGGGATAAGAATCATGTGTTGAACTTGTTGTAACCTTGATCCACAGTTTATATGCTCTCAAACGTGGTGCAAAGGTTATGATAGTAGTGGAATGCTGCAAAAGCCCCGGCCGCCGCCGTGCGTCGTCTTCATCGTCGTAGTCGTCTCATCTCCTCCTCGCATCCGATCATTTTCTTTTCTAAGGAAGCTCCCGGCATCGTCTCGGCAGCAGCAGCAGCTAGTTGCACCTATCTGAACACTAGTGACGCCGCGGCACTACTGTATTGAGAAGAAGAAGAAGAAGAAGAAGAAGAAGCTCTGTTTTTTTTTATATATAATAATTATTTTCTCTAGGTTTTTTTAGCTGTTTTGATTCTGATCTGCATTTGTCGAGTGAAGGAGCTCTTTTTTTGTTTGTTTGTTTGTTCTTTTTCTCCATTTTTCTGTTTTTTGGGGTCGAGTTACAATATGTCTCTCTCAAGTATTACCGATATCACATATAAAAATCAAACTGCATGTGACGACAGGGATATGTGACGGTCTCTCGAGTGTGCTCGATGTGGCCACGGTTCACATCGGCTTTGTTGCTTGGCATGCAGGAGATCATGATCTTCACTCTTGGCCATAACAGCTCCCAATAGCGTCAACTTATAAGCCAGTAGTAAGTAGTACTATTGATGTGTGACTCGGGTGTATCTGCCTTTGGAGTGTTTCCAAGTGAGGCCCTGATCATAGATCTGTGAAGCAGCAACTCTGCAAGATCGTGTTCTATGGTCCTAAGCATTAATCCACCCTAGCTACATGTCTTTTTATCAGATCTCTTGATTGTTGATGCATGGAAATTAGTCACCAGAACATTGTCTGAGATCAGGACCAGCAACAAACTGATCTCTAGCTCAGTTCTAGCTGCTGCATGCATGCATCCGGCTCTCATGTCTCATGATCAGCTGTTGTAGTTCAAGCTGATTCTCTGTTTTTCTTTTTTCGTTGTTTTTTTTTTGGGGGTGCTTTTGTTGAGATCTAGATCTCTCTTGTAACTTATGTTTGTGCCAGGAGTAGGTGTACAATCCCTCCTTGATCCCTCCTTATATTCATGGATATAAGGTGGGCCCTCCAAGTATACTGAATAGGAATATTTCTCCAAGTGCTTTATGTATGTAGAAGTTGATACAATACTTACCAAGGTTTTTGGTTTTTCAACTTGAACATGAGCTTGAAGCAATATGGATTTGTCAATGATAAAATGGTACCAGTGCCAAGAGGAAACAAAAACTGTTGTTATGTTCACAAAGAAATGTTTGTGGAATGCCATCATGGCTGATGAGACTTGTGGATTTCTGGTGATAGGACTCTGCAAGGTAGCATATGAAGAGGAGCTGCACTGCTGCTTGACAGCAAATCACAGAACCCCCTAATTGGGTGGTGGAATCCTAGAGGTGGTTGCAACATTTGGTACTAGAGACTGTGTAAAATGCCAGATTGTTTCCCTTTGAACACAAAGGGCTTGCAAGGTATGTCAAGACTGCTCATTACAAGAAGATGATGAACAGGACATCTGTCCAAAGGTGACTGCCATGTAATCTCTTGGAATTTCTTCATGATTTTGGGGATGGGTGGAATGTACATGCAAGGCAAAGATGTCCAGTATTGTGGGGTTTCTCATGAATGCATGTGACATTGTAAATGGCACTTCACAAAGGCAAACCATTCCCATGTACATGTCATTGAAAGCAGCTGTTGGGTTTGATCTGTAATGCTCATGCATAGCAAATGTGGAAGCATAGATACATGCAGGTTGTCTTTCTGTTGCTGCTTCTGGAGATGCAACAAAAGCTCAGGAAGCAGAACCTTTTTGTGTAGAGGTGCAGATTGTCTTCCAGTTGTTGCTTCTGGATGCAACTGAAACTTAGGAAGCAGAATTTTTTGGGTAATTGTTTGCCTGAAATTTTGCACAGATTATTATGTACTATGCAACACGACATGATATCTGCAGCCTGGGAAGCTGATGAAGTCAGTTGGGAGGAATGGCAGCTTGGCACTGCCAATTGTGATCAAGGTGATGGTTTGATGTTTTTGTGATTGAGTGACACAAGGTAATGACACACTCATTTTTTTCATATTTTGCTGGGCCCACTAGGCAGAGTAAAGACACTTCACATCCATGTAGGAGTTGGGATGCAATTTCAACTGCAAGGGTTTTAGGGTTTGTGGGTGACAATCAGATGTGGAGCCGTACTCTTCAGGCTGCTGTAAAGACCTGCTCTGATTTTGTTAGTGTAACCGGAGAGCACCTTACCCAGCATATTTTTCCTCTGCTGTTTGCAAGGTGTTTTCAACAAATGGTCTTGTGGGTGTTCTGTTTATTGAAATGCCTTGATTTTTTCTGTTTTTCCCCAAGTGTGCGATAAAAGACCCATGCAAGGTAGGCACCCTAAACCCTAATAAACCCTACACTTTTTGATAAATTCACTTTGTAATCAAATTACCAAACCATGTTATTTCATCTTCCCTTGTGAAATTGCTTGAATTTGTCAACCAGAGCCATTACACAATGAGCTACTTATTCTGGTTTTATTTTTCAAAGTGTGATTGTGAAGTTTTCTTTGCAATCGTGTCGATGGTCATGTATGAGACACAGACTGTTCAATGCAATGCAATGGCCAGTCAGGATCTGGTATCTTGGATTGAGTTATGAAATTTCCATGAGCTATGTGTGCTGCTGTCATCAAAACATCCAGGCAAGTTTGGAGCAACTTAGCAACAACCCACAATTTTGACAGCTCTTGAAGACAATCTCTTGAGCTTTCAAAATACAGAATCTTACAAAAACAAAAAAGAATCAACTGTTGAGCACAAAAGTTGAGGAACGCTGGTGTTGTGTAAGCTTTGTCCGTAGATAGAGACTTGTACAAATTTTTGTAGTCTACATGGAGGGCACTTTACAAGCCCAAAAATCTCATCAGCAAAGGGTGGGCATTTTGAAAAATGTAATGCCCACTTTCATTATTTTCCGTGATACCCGGTACCTAGGTATTACACAAATTTTTTTTAAAATAAAATTGGCACAATTCTCTATCAAGCCTACAACCTCAGGCTTTTACCTCACACTTAAAGCACACTTAGAGAAATTTACAAGTGTATTTTGAAGCACCTTTCATTCATGAATGTCGCATTTAGAAAAGACCAACACTTGCTATATAGGATTGGAAGGAATCTTACACCTTATGCCTTGTGAAACTAGGTCAAAACATGGTATATATATATTATTTCACATATAAATGCTTTTGTAATGATATATGGCATTAACGACCACATGATTATGATTTTTTTTAAATGATTTTTATTAATGTGATTAAATAATAGATATTTATTGACTTATGAAATGTACATATATGTTTAACCATAATAAAATCACATGGACAATCTAATTAAATTAGATAAGTCAAAATAATTAGGTAGGTAGGTAAGGAGGTTCAGGTGAATAGGTAGGCTTGGTAGATAGGTAAATATATAAGCTTTGGCTAACTTAATAAGTAAGTTTAATTAAATAATATTCAATTTTATTTGTTGATCACAAGCTTTTTTTATTGGTTCATCTCAAATGATATTTGCACTTTTAATAGATGTAACGCATGTATTATATGTAAATCATTTTTTCATTTAGTTATATAATTTACAAAGTTGAATTTGTTGACAAAAAATTTGAGAAATTTTATGAAAGGGAAACGCTACAACATAAAAGAGGATCCCACATTTTTTGTCTTGCGCAAAAGTAGCCTACCTATTTATCCATCTTTGTATTACCTATTACCCAACCTATTTAACTTAGTTAAATCCTAAATAAAATAATATATATAAATAAGTATAAATATGTAGCCCAACTACCTTACCCTACCTTACCTACCTGTCTATTATCAGCCCCCAACTTATGTTTATATCCCTAACAATCCTTAATATACATTTGAGTGCAAACATAGTAAAAAGAACCATAAGGTGTGTGAATGGTGCTAAAAACCATAATTTTATATCTTTGAAAAATCATAAAAAGATCACAATAAATTTGATTGTCAATTTCTTTTCCTTTTCAAGTTCCATTACATATAAAATTTCATTGTTCAAAATTTGATGCAAATTAAAGATGTTTCAAGAATCATTTTGCATGTTCAAAACAATTGTGAACAATGATTTTTTTTTCAAATGTTTTTTTTCATTATCAAATGTACATCATTCTTTCTCAAAACTGGAAATGATCTTAATATTGATAATTATAAAAGAAAAATCATTTGAAATTGGTAAAATTCATTTTAAAACACATTTGAATATGGTTGTTTCAAACGTGTTTTTTACCTTGAAAATTATGATTTTTGAAATTGTGTCTTTAACAAAATGTTACTTATTTTTATGTTATTTAAAGTGTGGATGTATTATATATAATTGATATAAACCAAGATATAGCAAAAATTAATTATATTAAAAACACAATTATAAACTAGATATGAAAAATGGAAAAAAAATTAAAATCAATCAACACGAAAAAGTCATGTGTCAAATGTAGTCCTTGGAAAGGATTTTAACCTTGGCGGCCTTGGCTCCTTTTGCTATGTTTGCACTCATTTAAAAACTCTAAGTCCATGTCATCATTGTGACCAATACTTGTTTATATTTATAACTAATGTGATGGGCTAGATAGATGATAAATCAATCACAATTCATCCATTTGCAAGATTAATTGCCATTAATTACATCCCAAGTTGTAAATATGATCAATGGAAGAAAAAATTGTAATCATGTAATAATTTGTACAAGGCATTTTCCATGTCACATACAACTACATGACTAGGTTTAGGCATTAGTATTAAAATGATCTAATCATGAATACCATGTTTTTGCATAATGTGATCTACTTATGTTTAGGTTTATGTTAATGTCCACTTGTGGATTATGATTAATAAAGCCCAAGGATGAAAGGCATTTTCAAAATGTAAGACTATACTAAATTATTGCCTATTCTAGGCCCTTATTTTATGAACACCCCCATCCTAAAGCTTTCCAAACAATGGACTTTAATCCAATAGAAATTGCAAAAAATTGATGCCAAAGTTTGATCTTTTTTTTTGTGGGGCCAATGAAAAAAGGTTTGTTAGGGTTTAGGATCTATTAGGATTTGTCAAAGGTGAAATAATGTTTAGGAGGGGTGGGAAAGTTGAGCAAGAGGAGTTGAAAGGTCTTAAAATGTTTATGATGAGAAATATAAGTTTGAAAGGTTTGAATATGTGAGGGAAAGGTATGAAAAAATCTAAAAAGGCTTAAAAGGAGGCAAAGCTATGAATGAACATTTGAGTGAGGTTTAACAAGGTTTGTGTTAGGTCTAACTAGGTTTGAATGAAATCTAAGTGAGGTTGGAAAGGTCTAATGACGTTTGGTAGAGCCTAAATGAAGTTTTGTAGGCTTGAAAATTTGTGTAAAAAAACTTGAAAAATGGGTGAGAAAGTTGAAACAACTTGTTAAAAGGTTTAACTAAAAAAAAAATTGATCTGAAAAGTATGTACAAGGTGAAAAAGGGTGTGTCAAAAGGTTTTGATTGAAAACGAAAGGAATTTGAAAGGTGAAATGATGAAAAAAGGTATAATTGAAACAAAAGGGGGTATAAATGGTGAAAGAGTAAAAGAAAGGATTTAAGAAGGTTTTAAAATCTTGAGGGAGGGAAGTTTAAGGTTTGTAAAAGGTGAAATAATATTTTTAAAGTGTTTAAAAGGGGTTTAAAATTTTTAAAAAGGGAGTTAAGACAGTGTGAAGGCTAAAGGTTTATTATGGGATTAAAAGGTTTACTAGAAGTGAAGAACAATTTTGAAAAAGTGAGGGCAAAGGGTTTTAGGGCTTGTAGGAGGTCTAAGCTTAATAAGGCAACTTGTCAATGGGTGGAAAAATTAAAGAAGATAGAGAGTGTTGAAATTCATACATATTTAAAAATATGAATTTCAAATCAAATAGTTTGTAAGTCAATTCAAACATTTGGATTTCAATTCAATGGATAACTTGATTGCAAGGTCACTTGCAATCCAAATTACAACTTGTTTTTACTTCAGAATTTATAAGTTGCTACAAGCTAAATAAGCATTAAATTCAAACTTTGAATCACCTCAAGCAAGGTGAAGGTTAGTGAAATGCAAGAATTCCCTCAAGCACTAATGTGGAGTTTTAATTTCCATAATGCATGCAAGTTCTTTTATCATGCTTGAACTTAGCGTTTTTACTTCACACTTGCACAAAAACACCAAAGTTTCACGCTCACACATTAAATCAAGGTGAAACTCAATTTTGGTGAAAATTAAAACTTTTTTGAATTTCACCAAATGAATTTTTGTTAAACCAAGTTAATTCACACATAACAAAATCTTTATTTATTTTTGTTTCAAATCATAAAGTAAATTGGTGTTGTTTTTTTTTATTGAACTTTCACAACAATATTGGATTAATGGATTATGAAAACATTTGAAAAAGTTTGAAATGAATCCAATGAATATGGAATCACCAAAAGCTAGTTTAAATGTGTATAATGCATGTTTTCACTATTTAATAAACCCTTTGAAAACTTTCCAAGAAAATTCAAAAACATATTTATAAGAAAATTTTAAAATACACCGTTACCTAATGGTATAATGTAACATCCTCTTTAGTCATAAATATGAAAATGATTTTTATGTTATTGTGTAAATCATGACTTTTTAATTTTTTTTCTAAATGACCAATCATATTGGGCCATGGAATTTTGATTAAAATACCTATTCCTTATGAGGACTTATCATGTGAACACTTTTTGTTCATTTTAACTAAAATGCACATCATCCCATGTTATTTCCTTTTGTGTTGTGTTTGATATAACATATGTTACACAATTTAATTTGTGTTTTGCTCAAAGAGGGGCCGTACATCTCAAGTGCTGAAAATTTTATGGATATTTTTAATATGTTCTATTCATTTTTCTCTTAATCGCTTTCACACCCTTTTTTTTGGGCCACCAATTTAAGGCTACCATTTGAAGTCCCTAATTGTTAATTGATTGCCCTTATGTTGGTTGAAAGGGTCTTGTTGTGGAATGTTTTTGTTTAGTTAAAATCTTTTTTTTTTTAGTTTAGATTTTTTTTGAATTTTTTTTTTGAAAAATTTAAAAGTTTATTTGGTTCTCATGAAAGCAAACTCATGTCCTTTCATCTTTTGTCATGTAATTTTCACATCTTCGAATTAACGTTGTGTTATTAGTCAATGGTGTCCACATGTTAATAGACATTGTCATTGCCAATCCCACTCGAGTTGATTTGGTTTCACAAGCCACTTTTTTTTATGGGGTTGTTGCAACAATTGTAGTTCAAATGAACGATAATTTTTTATCACAATCATTAGTTTTGTTAGACATATTCCTCCCTCTCACTATAAAAGTTTTCGAATGTCTACACAACAAGCAAATGGGTTTTTTCATCGATATGCCAACAGGGCATGAAAAGTGAAAGGCATTAAAAACCTTCATCATTCAATTTTATGCACATTTTATAAACAAAGGGTGTTAGTGACATTACAACATGCACAAGTGGCTTCTATTTTGAGACATGCAATTATAGAGGAAGGTCCATCTATGCTAAGTGTCCTTTCAAGAGGATCTCTTGTTTCCTTATTTGATCTGCTTCTTGTGACTGGAGGGGTTTCAAAAACTTGATGTTCCCCTTGTCATCTACCCTTTGAGGTGGTTTATTTGTTTTCTTATACATGAGTCCTTCCATTTTGTTCCTTGTATTCATGCTTTTTTTTGGTGCTTTGATTTTTTTTATGATTGGGGGTTTCATCATTATTTGTGTAAGACAAAAGTCATGCATTCTTAAATGTGTCTTTCTCATTTAATGTTAAGTGAAATGCATAATGAAATGGGACATGTTTCATAACAGTGTTGAGAACAATGCAATTAAGCACAAGCTTCATGATGAAGCTCAAGATCCATGGCATAAATGCCTTGGTCTTAGGGCTTTCTGTAAGATTTTTAAAAAAGATACACACTCCCAACTATGTAGAGGGAAATACAAAACTGTATACACCCTCCCAACTATGTAGAGGGAAATACAAAACTGTAGCTTCCCTCAATTTAAGTGGGAGAGCTCCCTGCAAAGGCGGACCTTTTTTTTCAGCCTTGGGGGCAATACACAGCCATAAAGTTCAGCATTCATTAGTAACTTGGGGCAGATTGAAAACTTTTTTTTCTATTACAGCCTTGATTCCTAGTGTAAAAATGCTTAATTAGAGTTTAACATTGGCCTTGACTCCTAGTGTAAAGTGGGCCTTATTCAAATTTTTGAAAAAACCCCAGCTATAACTAGACTCGAAATTGGAACAGGTTGCTAAATGTTTTATCCAAGTCCCAGTTCTTCTTTTTAATAAATACTAGTGTGTGTGTGTATTTGACGGTACATATTACAAAATTACAACTACAAACTACATTTCCAAAACCTCTCTATATACCACATTGCTAGGTTCTTTATTTTCATTGTTTCAACCTGAAATTTATTTTTTTTTACACATTCTAACATTTTTTGTGAAAAAGAAAGGCCCTAATCGCCAAATTTAGAAAAAAATAATTTAAATTCGTCAAATAAATATAAAGCATAAATATTTTTAAATGTTTTATTCACTATCATTGATATGGTCTATAGCCTAATTTGGTTAAATCCTCTTTGTGAGATAACTAATCACAAAAATTGAAAGAAAGCAAACCCTGTATAATAGGGATTTTTTTTTTCAAATTCCTTAGGTAGGTGCAATGGCAA
>Ga0116231_10003167_pt1 | contig 34396 bp, 35 predicted proteins | sample S1TSphgellanicum_2_FD_89695 | JGI IMG/M metagenome (GOLD analysis project Ga0116231, IMG submission 89695) | Host-associated microbial communities from peat moss isolated from Minnesota, USA - S1T2_Fd - Sphagnum magellanicum MG | ecosystem: Host-associated > Plants > Peat moss > Unclassified...
TGCTTTTGGGGGAAGCTCGATCGTAGACAGAATAGTTGTCAGACCACTTGATCAACGTTCTGGGAAAGTGGATGCTTGTGTTGGCGAGGACCTTATGTGAAATCTGAACTATGAATTTTTATCTTGGAAGTTCTGAGTAGGAAGTGTGTCTGTAGAGGTTCGGGCGAGTCTGTTGTGCTCCAGTAATGAATCTCTTGTTTGATCTAGATCAATGATGTTTGCTAATGTTGTTCCTTTGATGTGTGTGTACCTGATGTTTGCTCTGTCAGAAGCAAGCAAAGCTAGAGGGGTCTGGTTGTTGGTTGGTCCTTCTATTTTTGGTGACAGCTTAACCTTAAAGGCCAAGTTCAAAAGGAAATAGGATTTTCCTACCTAAGTCATTTAGGTGTAGGCTTAATCTAGGACCCTTCCTACTTTCAAACCTCATAACTTTCTTATTTCTTATTCATTTTAAACGATTTAAAATGTTGTAGGAGCACCACCTGAAGTCCTACAAATCATATTGGAACTTTAATAGAAAAAAAAACACAAAATGAACTTTCTGGGTGTTTAAAAACTGGCCTTTGTAGTGTTCAATAGTTTTTTTTTGGAGTTTTTAACCCCCTTTACTTTGGGGGGCCATAACTTTCTCATTTCTAATCTATTTTCAACCATTCTTAGTGTATTGGATGCGCCAAGAGGAGGGCTTCAAGTTTGTTTTGCACACCAAAAACAACAAATCCTTCCCGTGGCTGGTATAATATAATACGGTAGTTGCATCTAATGTGCAATTAGGTTGGTTCATGAGGTTTGCAATGGAATGTTTTAACCCATATCCTTTGGCTTCGAATTCTATTTGGCTCAGTATATAACTAGGAGCAATAACTATGTAATAACCAAATATTAAGTGCCATTGGAGATGAGTGAATGATAAAAGCTTGACCCTTATGAAATGGTTAAACCTAAAAATAAAATTGGATTATTTGAAACCTACTTATATAACCTAAGCCTAGCTACTTTTCAACCTACTTGCATACCTAAGTAAACCTATTTAATAGGGTTTAATTATTACCTATCTACCTATGCACCACGTGTCAACATCTTATTAGCCATAAATTGGACGATTTAAATTTCATTGATTAATATTTAAATTTTTAAAAATAGGTGGGCTTTGATTACCACGTGTCACCATATAATTAGTGTTAAAATGAATACGTGACAAATTTTCGATGAATGTTCCATGGTGTGCCACATGTCATCATCCCAGTGGCAGAAACTTTAATGATTGAGATTAATCCAATAAATTTTTTATTTTGAAAACACAAAAATTTTAAATAGTGACACATGTCCACAAGCTAGTTGTTTAATTTTTAACATGTGTCATATTTTGATTAGTTGCATTGTAGTTGCAAAGAGAGTTACACATAAGGTGCAATTACATTTGGATTTGTATGTATGTATGAACATGTATATTAACACTGTATATACATGTTGCATACATAGTGTCGCATGCAACTAAATGTCATGTACAACTTATCTTATGCAACTACACAAACTTGCAATTGCATGTGTCACATGCAATTGAATTTTAATTGTAAACAACAATTGCAAAACCCAAAAATTTTAGTAGTGTTTTAAAGACTTAAAAATTTAAACATGTTTTTTGATACTCAAACCCTCATCAAATGTTTTCAAATTTATCATGGGCTCTAATATACTTCATAAGAAGGGCAACATGTGTTTTTCAAAAAAAAATACACATGTATTGAATTCTTTTTAACAAATGTTGATTTTGGTTCTAAACATCTTTAATGGTCAAAAAAGTTCAAAATTTATTATCATGGTTTTAAAAAAACTATACATTTGACTATAATCTAGGTCCTTGTGCAAAAATATATAATTTTTATTATAATTTAAGTCATGTTTGGTCTCAATATTAATATCTAATCCCATAAATTACATTTAAAATACAATTTTGGTATTTAATAAACCAATACATGTAGGACATGTGAAAAATGCAGTCCTTGGTACAGAATCTAACCTTGGTGTTGTGGTTCCTTTTATTGTGTTTTTACCCTAGTAGCCCCTTCCTTCTTTAAAACATTGTTGAAAAATTCCACAGGTATTGAAATAGACCCTTCCTTTTCCCATTTATTAAGTAAGGCATTTGATAACACTTTGCTCAATAAATCACTAGCATTTGGCTTTGTACAGTCAACCCCAACCATTGCATCTTGTAACTTGTTTAAAAAACTTGAGTTAAAATTGGGCCCTGCAGATTTACCCATAAGGTTAAAACCACCTTGGGCTTTTTATACAACTTTTTAAATTGCATCAAATATTACCAAGGCCATAGAGTCATTGTTAATGGGGTTTTTCTATTCCCATGGAAGTTATTTTACCTTTGGATTTTTTAGCAATAGGTTCCTAAAACAACATGTACATACAACAGACAAAATAAAACTTAAATTATTACAAATCCTAAACTAACATGTACACAAATTGTTCAAGCTTGAAGGAAATAGGCTAAAAGAAAAATGATCCATGTTCCATAATTGAAAAATGAAACACATAACTATGTATGAAATCCAAAAGTCCCTTTAACAAGTCTATCCTCCTCATCTTATACTAGCCATTTCAAAATATAACAATCATAATTGACCATTATAAATAGTCATTAGCCAGTACCTAGACGAACAATCCAAATTTTCAAAAAACATACACCTTGTCTAACTACTTATCCAACTACACAGTTCTATCAAATACAAGTTCTACAAATTATTTATTGACTAACATGTCAACCTATTTTCTTAACCCAGTAACATTACTTACCAAGTTTAGTAATTGGTTTAGTTAATACTATAGGTTAGGTTGAATAATAGGTTAAGACACATGTTAAGTTTAACAACCTGCTTACACTATCAACTTATTAAGTCACATGTTACTAAATCTAGATAACACTATCCCCCTTTGAAATCTACATTTTGTCCCCGAAATGTTAGCTCAAAGTTCTAGGTTAAATTTAACCTTATGTAACTGGTTGACTAATGATTTCTATAACAAATTCAACACTTACTACCTCCACAAGTTTAGTTTAACTCAAAATTTGAAGACTGGTTTGCACTGTAATCTTTTATCGATCATGTGTGTTTTCAAAGGTCATTATGGGTGTTGTAAATACCTATGAGGCATGCAGGGTATTAGATATCAAAATAACTCCTAACCTATACCTATATGATGTGGGGTCAAAGGTACATTAATAGATATGAGTTCCAAAGATTGTAATCTATTGTCTAATACAATGAATGAATGATTAACAAGTTCATCCTATTTCTGGTCAAATCTCTCACTACCTTCCATAGGTTGACTAACAACAGTGGTCATTGAAATAGGTATAGTAAAAGTCTAAACATGTAAAGGTATGGTTTCTAAACCTATTCCACCTCCTAGTGGATTAATTAGTTTAGTAACATGTTGTACCACAAATGGTGTTGTTGGAATTTTGCTATTAGTTCCAATTTGCATAGACACAAAACTTCGGGGTTCGTATTTGAAATCAAGGAAAGCAGGTAGGCTTGTAGTTTGAGTAGATAATTTTTTTCATCAAAGCAAGCCAACTCCACATTGCCCTAAATATGTTCCTTTGTGAACTCTTGAATGGTTTGCCACCATTCCTTCCACTTGGGGTTTCTATTTCCCAAGGCTTGGTTCCACACCTTGAGTAAGGTATTATCTAGCAACAACTCTTCAACTCCTTCAACTTGTTCATTCTAACAAGTAAATTGGGTTAAGTTTGTTCAATTGTACCTTGGCTATCTCATGCTTACCCTTCCAGTCTTGGATTTGAGCAGTAAGACTTTGCTTCTCCTTGTCAAATTTTATGTGGGTAGCTACATGTTGTTCCTTGAAATCTTGACAAGTACACTCCAAACCAGTTATGATATTCTATTGTTCCAAACTCGACTCCTCCATTTTGGCATAATCTCACGTAATTCGCTCCAAATAAACTTAGAAACGAATCAAATCATTATGGGTCTTCCAATTGAGCTGGTTAAGCTTAACATACTCTTGTTGAAAATTCTCAGTTTTCCTAGCAGTTTGTTCTACCTCATTCAACTTATTGGACAAATTCTGGTTTTCATGTTAGACCCTATTCAATTGTCCTTTGAATATGACTAGTTCTTTGTCACGGTTCTTCAAAGTTATCTGCATTTTTTCTAGCTCTAGGCTATAGGTTTACATGCGCTTATGGGTTTCAGACAAATTTTCCTTAATTTGTTCAAACTCAATTCGAAGGTTTGACAGTTCTTGCAATGTTCTTGACTAGGTTGTGGCATTTTAAGCAACTTGCTTTAAAAACAAACTAATATGTCTTAAGGTTTATGTGGAATGACCAAAAACTGGGACATGTTGAAATCTATAAAATTATGGGTTTTCTATTTGTACAAATTCAACTACAGGTTGAATAGGTTGGAATGATTCTGTAGCTACAACTATAGATTATGTAATGGAAACTACAAGTTTAGCATACACAACAGGTTCAACTTAAATGTTGTTAATTACCTAATCTAGGGTTGGGTTTAAGTTTTTCCTTAATGTTGCCTTGTGTAGTTGTTGCATTAAGTTCTTCTCCTCCTCCACCTCTAATCTCATATGAACAAGTTTGTTCTTCATCCTCTTCTGAATCATTAATCAATGATCCAAAAGTAGTCTTGGACTTCTTTCTTGGTGGTGAAGTAATAGGTTCAAGGCTTAACCTATCCCTTGGTGTGGGTAATTCTATATGTGTCTTCACTTGATGAGACAAATGTGTGGGTAAAGGTGATGCTATAGTTGAGCGTGCTAGTTTTCTCTTTCAAGAACTACTCTCTGGTAGCAGGTTCAAGTGAAATTTGGCGTTTTTGGCTAGTTGGTGATACAAGTTCTTTTGGAGTTGCTATTTTTGGTGAAGGCACCTCGAATAAAGGGAACCACTTCCTAAATAGAATGTCTAAGATAGGCCCTAAATAATAATTATATGTTTTCGTTTTGCTAGAAACCAAGTTAGCTACTGTCTTTTCCTAATGTTCAATCCAACAAATTAATTCAACAAGTAATTGGATTAACACTATAAAACACTAATTAATAGGTTGCCCCCTATTGGTTAGGTCAAAAGTAATAATAATTTGGTTGTTGAAATAAACTAACCTCTCCTTTTGATATAAAATTTGTAGAATATTTGCAAATGTTGCATAAAATTCCTCTTTCATGCGCACTACATTCCACTATTCATTCTCAATAAAAACATGTGGTCCTATAATTATTTTAAAGGTGGTTTGGCTTCTTCAAAAGTTGCATTAACATCATCTATTGCTCCTTCTTTGGAAATTCCAAGTTGCTCATGAATTAGTACATGATCAATGAAAATTTCTTAACCATGTACTCTCCCTAGAATTCTTCCATCTCCATTGTTTCCTAGGTTCGTAAAAAGTCTCATAACAAGTCTTTTCTTGGCATTGTCCATTGCAAGTTGAACAAGCTTTCCAAACTGGTTCATCTAACCCATTTGAATTTGTTGGAGTCCATTTTCATCCATTATATCATCTTATGGCTCTCCTTCGCCTTGGACACTGGTTTCTTCTTAACAAGTTTCTCAACATGTTCTTCTACAAATGCTTTGTCTTTTTGCTTCATCATAGTTCTTGTTCATGATCTTGGGTGCTGAAAAAAAATGCTAGAAATAGGTTCCTCTTCAAAGATTTCTTGGATAAATACATCTCCATTGCTCACAAGTTGTTGCAACTTTTTTTCCTCCATAGGTGTTGATGCAAGAATTGGTTGTGGTTATTCCTTAACAATAGGTTGTTGCAATTCCTCCTCTTCCACAAGTCTTGATGCAAAGACTAATTGTAATTGTTCTTCAACAATAGGTTGAGGTCCAATTTCCACTTCTTCCTCTAAATCTAAAATAACTTTAACCTCCAATATTAGTTTTGTTATAAAAGTAGTGGTTCTCTTTAAAAAGTTCAATGTTGTTTCTAATTCTTCCTCCAACTCTTTACTTCTTTATTCTTGCTCAAAAAATTTAATCTCTTCTATTGTAGGTGCACATGAAACAAACAGTTCTACATAAATTGCTCCAGTTAATCAAACATGTTCCACTATCTTTTTCTCAATCTATTCCCTCCTAAAAGCTTCGGCTTTTCTTTCAACCTCCTTTTCTTTTGTTTATCATCTTAGCCTATCTAAAACATTCTCACTCATGGCCCTTGTTAATATGAAGAAGAAAATGAAAATGAAGAGACATAATGAAGAACGCAACGATTCTTTATATTACTTCATGCAAAAATGACTCTATGGCTGTGAATGGACATAAGCTTTAGGGTTAGAGACTCCTAAAAGGTAAACATCAATAAATGCCTTTCCAAACACGTTGTTTGGATCATTACTCACTACTACATAATTGTTTTGAATAGGTAGATTATGATAATGATGAACAAGCACATTTGTTGCTTTAATGATGCAAGGTGTCACATGATTACTAACCAATTCAAACCCTATGGGTTGAAAATCTTAAAATTCAACTGGTAGTGGTACATGTTTTTTGGCTTGAATAGGTTCATTACTGATCAAGTCACCAAGTTTAACCAATACAAGTTGCAAGGTTTTGCCTTCAAAGAACCTATATGCTTCAACTTGTTGATGTTGACAAGCATTGGGTTAGGATCAAACTTATCAATAATGATAAGTAAAATTGTATTATTAGGTAAACAATATTGTATCTGATAAGGTCCAAAACCATCACCTCTGGAATTGAGGAGCATGTTTGGAAATGACCCTTGGAAACCATAATACATTGTCTCTAAATTAAAACTTGGTTTCAACAAACTGGTTCTGTGACCACAATGATCTATTCCACTAGTTAAAAACAATTAAATCTTATGCAAGCAACATGTTTTCCTATAGTTTCTCTAATTCAGATAATCGACTAGTTAAGACTCAAAGAAGTTGTGGATTTTTGTTGTCACTAGGTCTAGATGGTAACATATATTCTATAGGTAATAATGGATGTAACCCATATACCAGTTGAAAGGGGGTATGATTGGTTCCGACTTTGTAGGTGGTTCAATATGAAAATAAAATTGTGGACAAATGCTCATCCCAATCATTTCTATTTTCAATAACTAGTTTGGTTAGTAAGGTTCCAAAAACCTTGTTTGTAGATTCAGCCTGTCCATTTCCTTGTGGATAATAAATAGTAGAACTAGTATGTCTGAAGATGAAATGGTCAGTAAAATATTTGATCACATCATTGATAAAATGGGTACCTTGATCGGTCACAATGGCTAATGGACATCCAAATCTTGTAAGAATGTGTTTGTATAGAAACTTGGCAATACTACAATAATATTAGTGTAGAATGCTCGAGCTTCCACCCATTTTGTTGCATAATCAATGGCTACTAGAATATCCCAGTTACCTGACAATTTGCTTGCAAGTTTAATAGGTCTAATAAAATCCAATCTCCATTTTTGAAAAGGTTTTTCAAGTAATGTGGTAACCAATTTGGCCAAGTTTTGGGTCAACAAGTTATCTGTTTTTTGACATTAGTCACAAGTTTGACAATATTCATAAACATCTCGATTCATTGTCAACCACCAATAACCAAATCTAAGATCTTTCGCACAATGATATCAAAAGAAAAATGCCCTTTTGCAACCCCTCCATGTAATTCTTACAAAACTGTGGATACCTATTCTCGTTGCAAGTGAAACTTGTTATCTTGTCCAAATTTATATACACAATACTCCTTGAAGCACAAATGGTTTAACTCTTTGGGCTAAATATTACCTTTGGGCTATTGTAAGTCTTTTTGGCATCACTCCCTCTAATAAGTATTCATACACACTATGTAATCATTGAGGTTGTAAGGTAAATAGGTGAGCATCATAGGTTTGATCAGATACTCCAACAAGTTTAGTATGATTAGGTAATCTACTCAATGCATATGCCATTAGTGGGATCTACCAGGTTTATAAACAATTTTGAAATCATACTCCAAAAATAATAGGAGCCATCTAATTAACATCCCAGAAACTTGTGGCTTGTTAACTAAATATACTAAAACAATGTGATCCACAAAAATTGTAAACATGTTGTTAAACAGGTAATGCCTAAATTTGTGTAAGGCATAAACTATAATTAAAACCTCTCTTTTTGTAATAATATAATTTCTTTCAGCAAAATTAAGCAGTCTTGATGAGTACATAACATGTTGATTTATTTTACCTTTGGGTTCTAGGCCAATATTGCCCCTACTACTAACTGAGACGCATTAGTGTAAACATGAAATTCCAATTCCTAGTTATGACTGATAAGTATAGGAGCTTGAATGTACTAGTTTTTGATATCCTCGCAAGAAGTTTAACATTTAGCAATCCATTTGAACACTTCAACTTTTCTGAGTAACTTGGTGATTAATGCCATAACATAGGCAATATTCCTAATGAAGCATTTGTAAAACTTGGCCATTCCATTGAAGACTTGAATCTCCTAAGGTGTTTTGGGTACTTGCATTTTGACTAAAACCTCTATCTTCTTAAGATTAAGTGTCTTCCCTTCTTTGGAGACTATAAATCCTAAAATAGTTCCAAAACATACCATAAATGCACATTTCTTTGGATTCAAATTAATGCCATACATTTTACATTTTAGAAAACATTTTTTAAGTTTTTCCAAATGAGTGGACAAGTCACTAAAAACAGTAAAATCATCTAAAAAGATATTCATGAACACATCAATGTATTCACAAAAAGCTTTGGTGATTGCCCTTTGATAGGTAGGTCATCCATTTTTGACCCCAAAAGGGATTACAACCCATACAAAAGCCCCCCAATTAGTAACAAAGGCGATTTTGTACTAGTTTTCTAGTGCTATGGAAATATGATGGTATTAAAAAAAACCATCTAAAAATATATAAACCTCCTGTCCAACTATAGCATTAATAACTTCATCAATAAAAGGTAATGGGTATGGGTCTTTCTTAATAGCTGCATTAAGCTTCCTAAAGTCCACACAAATTTTGAGTTTTCCATTTTTCTTAAGCATTACAACCATAGGTGATAGCTAAGTAGCCTTTTTAATAGGTTTAATAAAACTTGCAGCAAGCAATTTGTCAATATCTTATTTGACAATGGTTACATAGTTAAGATTTTACCAATAGCTTACTTGATGAGCATGTGGTATCGATGTGTCCAACTCAATTCAATGTTGAGCTATGTCAAGTGGTATCCCCTTCAAATTTTTGTAAGTCGCGGCAAAGACATCCTTGAAATCTTTTAGTGATTTAATTAGTTGATAATTGATAACATATTCTAGGTCTACACTGATTTTAACATGTTGTAGATTTTTTTTAGAACCCAAATTGATTTTGGTCAATTGTTCTTCAATGACAATCCATCTTGTAATGTGAAGGTTTTGAACTCTAATTCAAATAGGCATCTTGTCAATCTCCATTTCTCTGACTTCAGGTTGGAAAAACGTCTTTAATAAATGTTGTTGGAAAGTATCAAGGGGTATAACTATTTTAACAATTTGCATAATTACTGGTTTGACAAGTATATTGGACAAAATAGGTGGCTTAGACATAGGTTTAATAGGTTGACTTGTTTGACTAAATTCAAACCTATTGATGTAATTAACTTAACAGGTTGATTTGTCCAAACTAATGTAAGAAAAACTATGGTTCCTATTGAAAATAGTTTTGGTTTTGTGGCAAACATCAAATCCTCCTTTTCATCAAATATTCCAAAATGGAAATCATAACAAAACTAATACTTTTGGATGTTTGGTTGGTGCTCCAAGTTTCTTAATAATAAGTATGGTTTTAATTGTATCGGCTCCTTGTATAGTGATAATGTTGTTGCCCTAATCATGAGACACTTTAACATCCTTTAGCCAAGGATGATTTAACAACATATAGTAGTTGGAGATTAACACACTACTTTGAATTATAATACAAGTCACTACAGAAGGAATTCAATGAACAAGAATTCTAATATCCTTAATCAAACCTAAGGGTCTTGCAATGGTTTAATCAACCATATGCAAATTATAAGGTGCAAGTTTTGGTTTTGACAAACCTAATTATACCGTCAATTTCTCTGTAATAATATTAACTCTAGAACCACCATCTAGAAGCACATCTTCAATGAAGTTCTTCCCTACTTGAACATGTATTATTGCCATTTGATGATCAATGGCAATTGATGCAATTATTGGTTTTGGTAAAGTAGGTTTTTATGGTACTAGGTTAAAAATGTAATGTTTGATATTAGGAATTGCTCGCAACAGTTGTCCCAAGTTCATTGTATATTTGGTTTCCAAGACTTGTTTACTAATATCTTTTGGGAATTTTTTCTAAAAGTTTTTTTGTAGCAACTTGTTCTGAAATGACAAGTTGTTGATTCGTTTCACCGATTCGATTACTTACAACTAGTTGAATCGTGGTTGGATTATCATGCAATCCAACCCAATTATTTTGTAATGAACCGTCATTGATAGAAGCAAGTTGTTTTTCAACCCCACTATGTTATAGTTGTCTAATAGTTTCAATGAAAGAATCCCATAGACATTTTTCTTATTGCCATTCTTCAACCCCTTTGGTTTTAACTGGCTCCCTTTCCTTGAACACTTGATGTTTTAACTATTAATTGCAAGTGGTAATAGCAACTACTACATTAGTTGGCACATTGTCGGTTTTAGGCGATTTAGGTGTTGTCATGGCATTAGAACTAACATGTTTAGTTTTGAACATGTTCTATACTTCAATTTTTCTGGGGCATTCTCTGAATCTATGCTTTATGATAGAACAAATTATATAGGGATAATGAACAAGTAATTTTCCTGATTTAACAGGTTGGGTCTTAGTTCCTATTACAAGTTCTGTAGACTTAATTATACGAGTTGGCACAATTGGTACTTCTCTTTTTATATTATGACAAGTTTCCATTGAATGATCGATTTTACCACAATTCGTACAAGTTAATGTTGATTTAGCTGTAACAATTGGTACTACAAGTTTAACTACTACATTAGGCTTTGGTGTAATTAATAGAACATTATAATTCAAACTAATAGGTCCACTTTCCTCATATACTACATCAACTTCTTTGTGCTCAATTAAAGTATTTCTCTTCATACCTTTAGTTGCTAATCTTAAGTAAAATAATAAACTTGCTTTGAAACACTACAACAAAAGGTGTCCCTGTATGCCAAGTGATTTCATTGGATTCGAGTGAATTCATTAATTGTAGTGAACGGGGGACCAGTAAAGAAACAGTGAATTCACTAATCTACTAAATGGGGACTAATGAACTGCACCCACGTTTTATAGTGATGAAAATAGTGGTGAGAAAAACATATGTTACTCTAACCTGTAAATAATTAGCTAATTTCAATAGGTGTTTATAGTAAACCTCAACACATTCAGTGGTTTATTGTTGTATGTTTCACAATTGCATGTAGACCCTTTCATCGTTCTTTATAATTCTGAATCAATTGTAAAATGCTTGTTCCAACACTTCAAAAATGTGGTTTGGATGGTCTTGAATGTAGTTTTCACCCCATTTAGAGATACTATCCTTAAGAGTAAAACCAAACAAGTTGATGATGCCAATTTCCATTGTTTCACCATTAGCTTTAATGGCCTTCTTAAATACTCTGATGTGAGCATTCGGATCAATGTCTTTGACATAGGTTGGGTATTGTAGCTTCCTATATGGTAGCTTGGTTATTGGTTTTGAAACAAGTTGCACAACAAGTGGTTGATACCATGGTGGTACAAACACACACGAGTCAAGTGCTAGCCATCCAAAAGATCCAATAGGTGGATTAAAAGTTGGTTATCTAGGCGGATCTCCTTTGGGTGAACTTCCTCCAAGTGAGTCTCCAAGTTGTCCTCCAACCAATGGTTAATAATCAAAACGTCTAGGTGCATAAGTTGGTAAATTGGTAGTAACCTATACAATGGTTAGCATTGATGTAATAATAGGTTGTTAAACAAGTTGTTTGTCCTTGCTAATCACTACTTGAACCAATGTAGGAAATTGATTTCCAATAAGGTTTGGTATATATGTTAGTGGTACAATAAGTTGTTCATGTACTGTGTACACATTCCTAGGTACATAAATTATATAATTCCTAAAGATCGAGGAATCAAATCCTTTTGTTCCAATTGGATATGTTGGATACAAACAAAAATCTAAAGGCACAAAAGGGGGTATGACATTATACCACATTTGGTATGTTGAAGTAGGTAGCATACTGGTGTTACCTGGTACAATTAGTGTAGCAAGTTGGGACCAAGTTGTCTTATAGTTAACAAGTACTACCATACGACCTATACTAGGATTCATGGCTTGAGTTCCTAATATAGACACATTGGATACTGCTATTGTAGTGGTTGGAAGAATAGGTTGATGAGTATTCATCACCTCCTCTTTAAATAATTGCTTTAATCTATCATTAACAAATGGGGAACCATTGAACAAGTGTCCCATTTGATAACAATATGAGCAGGTCATAGTTCCAACACCTTGGTTTCCTCCTAAAACCAATATGTGATGTGGAACTTGTGATCTTTCACTTGGACTAGGTATTGATTTCATTAGCTAGGTGCCTTGTGGATAACGATTCCTTATTGAACAACTATGGGTGCTACTCTAGGTTCAATAGGTTTTACATGTGGTATAAAAATTAATTGATTAGTTGATCTTCAGTCAATAAGACAAAGCTGCTCCAACTTGTTGAATAGGTGAAATTATTCCATTTCTGAATTAGTGGGTACCAAATGAATGTTGGTATGTGATGGTTGTAATTAGTGTAGATGCACCGGTTTTGGGTAGATTATAACCTAGGGTTGCAGATCGCCACGATTGTTGAACACATACAACCTCATCAAACAACTGAACAAGTTCATGATTGTCATCATTATGAACACTCACCACCCTCGATTGGGTTATTGTTCATGGTGTTTCTTGATGAGTGGTTGAGAGTGCTATTAGGTCTTTATGCACAACTAGTTTTGCTACATTTTGATGATGTTCATTGACTTTCCCCCTTTGTGCTGCATCCATGTTTAATGCATTCATCGGTTCATCTCCCATAGGTTGCACCTATTGTTCATCTTATTCTTGTGCATGTTCATGAATAGGTTGATGTTTGACCTGTTCTAATTATTTTTTAAGACTTTTAATGACTGCTTTTGACATTTTCTAAAATCAACAAGTTATTGGAAAGCCCTTTGCATTATTTTTGAACAATTGATTTTTTTTTAGATTGACCCTTCCCAACAGTCAGAAATTTTTATAAAACTTCTTTTATAGATTAGGTGCCTATCTATATTCAAAAAAATTACCCTAACTTCACCCTATTCCTAAGGATTTTAGACTAGATCAAGATCAAAAACTTGAATTTTAAAGTTTACACAAAATAAGCAAACACATGATAAATCAAAATTTGAAACATGATTGATTTTCAAACTTGATCTACTAAATTATTAAATCTAACCAAAAATTTTAAGCATGATTGCTTCTAAATTCTAATCCACTACATGTTCACCAAATGTTAACGGGGTTTTTCTATTCCCATTAAGGTTATTTTACCTTTGGATTTTTTAGCAACAAGTTCTTAAAACAACAACAAGTACATAAACACACAAAATAAAACTTAAACTATTACAAATCCTAAACTAACATGTACACAAATTGCTCAAGCTTGAAGGAAATAGGCTGAAAGAAAAATGATCCATGTTCTATAATTGAAAAGTGATACACATAACCATGAATGAAATCCAAATGTCCCTTCAACAAGTATGTCCTCATAGTCTTATACTAACCATTTCAAAATATAACAATCATAACTAACCATTATAAACAATCATTAGCTAGTACCTATACTAAAAATCCAAAATTTCAAAAAAATACACCCTATTTAACTACCTATCTAACTACTGGTTCTGTCAAATACAAGTTCTACAAATTACTTGTTGACTAACTTGTCAACCTATCTTCTTAACCCAGTAACATTACCTATCAGGTTTAGTAATTAGTTAGGTTAAATAACAAGTTAAGACACATGTTAAGTTTAGCAACATGTTTACACTATCAACTTATTAAGTCACATGTTACCAAGTCTGGATAACATTATCCCCCTTTGAAATCTAGATTTCATCCTCAAAATGTTAGCTCAAAGTTCCAAGTTAGATTTAACTTTCCAGCTTTGACTTTTGTTCTTGGATGTCATTTGTAGCATAAGTCTCCACTGAACTGGTTGCATTAGAGATGGACATCTAATCAAATCTACATTATTTGTTTGCCTTGAACTCTTAATTTGTTGATCTAAATCAACAACATCTCTTTGCCCAAAACTTGGAGTATTTGCAATATGTTCCAATCCCTATACAGTAACTAACATTTATCAAATAATTCCTTAACATGAAAACAATGATCTAGGCATGATAAACTATTAAATCCAACTCAAATTTGGTTCATATATTTTAAATATTGTCAATTGTTCACAAAAGATATGGGACTTGGTCCAAAACCCATACTTGCTAATTCATTAAATTTTGGAGTTATGCCTTCAGAGCATAAATTTTGCCCTCAGCAATTTCATGGGCCAATTTGTGATCTTTCATGTTGAACTTCAAACCAATCAAATGGTCTTGAAATATTTTTTTCTTTTCTTCAAGTTGCCTGAAACGTACATTGGCTAGCTTCCAAACCTCATGTTCAAGGTCTAGGACTTTCTCCACTTTGCTAATATTTCCATTAGACAATGGTTTTATAAGAGCTAGCATGTCTACATTAAACATGTTTCCATCCTTTTCTAGCTTCACACATACATGTCATGTGCATGTACCTTCTTGTGACCTCGTCGAACTTTCATTAACATCTAAACATTTTTCCACCTTAGGCTTGTTCATTGTGCCATTGCCCAAGTGTTGAACCTTTTCCTTTGTAATGGCAATAGCATCTTTAGCCCAATTAATTAAGTGTCCATTCCATTTTGCTATCCAACCCTTCACAAACCATATACCATCAACTCATTGTTGGTGATATGGCTGGTGCCATTGATTTTCCAATACAATGTCTCCAGCTCTTTTTTTGCATCTAATGGAAGTAATGGATTAGTGGTTTTGAACATTTTGACATTGCCAAAGAAGCTTGTAATGTCTATTATAATAGCATGCTCATCTATCAATTCATGCTTTAGATCCAACTCTTTTGCCAGGAGTTGCCTCACCTCCTAAGAAAATTTGGCATCTTGAAATTTGAAATCAACCCAGGCCCACATGGGATATTCTTTATTGATATCCCGCTTTGGCTTCTTATTTTCCTTGCCCATGTTTGGCAACTACAACACATAAATTATGACAATCAAATCACCCATTTTTTATTAAAACATAATAACAAAAAAAATATTAAAAACATTTGAAATGACTTAATGTATTAGACTATGTATGATCAATGCAAAATATATACTTTATATAATCAAATTGATTTGTGAACACCATGCAATAATTGGAAAAGGTTCTGACCTATTAAAAATATTTAAAATTAAAAATAATTTAATGTGGTGAATTTTGGGTTTAAATAGTTGGATTCCCCCCCCCTAACCAACATTTGTTTTTAGTTTTGAATTTTCCTAACTTGGCAATTCTTGTTGGGAAAAAAATGGAAAAAATAGTGCAAATTAAAAAAAAATGTAAATAACAAAATAATTGCCAAAAACATTAATCACAAATGAGTAAAAATTTGGAAGTAATTATAATAATTCCAACATTAAAAACACATAAACAATTCCAACATCAAATTTATTTGAAAAATTTTAAGTTTAATCTTTGAGATCACAACCTTATCCAATTTTTTTGAAAAATTGAAAATAAGTATTAATGATGTAAGGGTAAGTCTACAATATAATGAACCATTACAAGTGTAACCACTCTTGAATAACACACTTGTTAATTTTAAATTTCACTTAGGATTTTTTTTTCCCATATAATTTACATAGAGTGATGTAATATACATTCAAGAATAACATATAAAAATATGAATAAATTATATCAACATTTGAGGGTGAAAAAAGATTAATTAAACACTTGTAACCAGTCCCGAGGTCCTAAGTAAGTCACATAAAAATGATCAAAATTAATTTAGATTCGTTTTGGAAAATTTTCATATTCATGTAAATTGAATAATTATTAGGTTTTACATGGTTTTGAATCATCATTGGAATTGATATATAAATAAAATTTTAAATTTTGAATTTGCAATTTTTTTCCCAATATACTAGAAGAAAAATATGTATATTTGACTAGTCCTTGTGACTAAAATTTAGTTGCAAATGACATTTACGACTAAAATCTCATTAGTTGCCTTAGACAAATCACATGAAACATTAGTTGCAAACAACAAGGGGTATAGGATGAAAGAAAAGTCAACGGATACAAGTTCATCCTTTGATTCCAATGTATACATATTGTCACATGCAATTATGATGCAATTATTTTGGTCACAATTGAAACAAATGATGTGTTGCCACGTGTTTTAATATTGAATTATTTAAAATATAATAATAATTATTATTTTGAAATAATCTAAGATGTTTAATTCAAATGTTTGGATGATTCTATATTATGACATGTGGCCCGATATAAATATGCCACGTGGCACCTTAAGATGAATTTAATACAAAATATGAATATTAGGTTAGTAAGTACCTAAATAGGTACATAAACATGTGCTTACAAACCTAGGCTACATACCAACCTACCTACCTACTTAAGTAAAAAAATAGGTAGGTACATAGGTTAATATAGGTGGGTAGGTCATATTATCTACCTACCTAACTAAATAGATAAATAGGTTGGGGAGGTTGATAGTTTAAAATTATGCATAACTTTTCTTTTTTGTTTTAGGTTAAGCCTTTTGATTAGCTTATCCCATATGCACAAATTTCTTAATGTGAAATTTGATGACCACACCCCTTGTTTATATAATGTTCAAAATAGGAATGGAAAACAAACAATATGGGATAAATTTTGAAGTTGCAACTTTTTCACAAACTAAATTACAACTCCAAAATTTTCCTCATGCCTTTTGTTCTTAACTTTTAAATGTATAAACAATTCAAGTACATGGCTCACTAGATAATTAGATAACAATTTAATTAATAATGATTAAATTTAACATAGATTTAAAATAAACTATACACTACAAATATTAAGTTTTTATTATCAATTTTTTTTTAAAAAAAAAACTTTTCAATATTTAACTAATTAGCTATTTAGTTTCTCATAAATTGTTAATACATAATTCAAAGATAAATAAATAGCTAAAATATTTTATTAATTTTTATATATCTAGTCGACTATAGATAATATAATTAATGTAAAATAATTTATTTACTTTAATTTTAAAATATTTAAAATATTTTCTTAAAATTATAAATAATGACCCAAAAAATTGTTATTAAAAAAATCCTAGAAGATTTTTAAAATAATAATCTTAAAATAATAATAATAATAACTGTATAATTACATTTATTATTGTAAAAAAAATCATAAATAAGCAATTACATAAAATTTAAAAATAAAAATAAAAATTATTTCTAATAATTCTTAAAATTACAATCATTTCAATAATTATTTTAACTACATTATAATTTTTTCAATATTTTAATTCAAGTTTAAAGTTATAAATTACAGATTATGAATAATTATGTTCAATTGAAAATTTTTATGCATATACTATAATTAATTCTTATATGGAGTAATTACAATGATTTTAAAGTAATGTAACATTAATTACATCAATTAATTTCTTTTACTGTAAAAATATAAAATATAAAATGTAAAAATTTATGTTCTATAAATAATTATTTAACGTAACTTACAACTAATAAATATAATCATTTATAATTATTTATAAAAGTGATTCATTATGAATAACACTAGTAGAAAAGAACCTTAAAAGCTCAATCAATAATTTTAAGAATTGAACTATTAATTTTAGATTCCTGAAAAAAATTTCAGAATTCAAATATCATTTTTTAGATGAAATAAATCTTTGAATTTAAATAAAAAATTTCATGTCAATTTTCGAATTCAAAACTAAATTGTCGATGTTTTTTTTGAAATTTTGTTACAAGGTTCAAAGCCCATCTTTTAAGGTTCAAAGGTGTCAACCTAAGGATTACATCAAAGGTGCAAAATAGAACTATGGCAAGAACAATGGTTTGAAAAAAAATTAAAGGTCATGTTATAACAAGGTTGTAACATACCATTGACCTATGAAAGAAATATAAACATTTGGTGTGGGGGACAAACATGATTAACAAGATAAAAAAAGGCAACAAACATGATCAAAAACATAAGGGGGGACAAAGGTGTGCACCAAAAAAAAAACAAGCATCATTAGGAACACAAGGGGGGGCAATGGTGTGCATAAAAAAAACAATGAACATGATTAGGAGCACAAAAGGAGGGTGTGCACAAGAAAAGGTGACAAACGTGATCAAGAACACAAGGGGGGTGAAGGTGCACAAGAGAAAGCAATGAACATTATCAAAAACACAAGGCGGGGGTGTGCACAAAAGAAGGCAAGAAACATGATCAAGAACACAAAAGGGGGTGTTTGCAAGAAAAGGCAATGAACACAATCAAAAGCACAAGAAAAGACAACAACAACCATGATAATAGTAAGAACATAAAAAAAGGTGACGAACACAAGAACACGAAATAAGAACAATGAAAAACACAAAAGAAGGTGATGATTGAAATTAAAAACATGAAAGGAAGGTGTGCACCAAAAAAAACAACAAACATGATCAAAATGAAGAACATGACCAACAACACAAGAGAAGGCAACAATCATGATCAACAACAATTGTAAGAGCAAAATAATATGATAAAAAACACAAAAAAGGTGACAACCATGATCAACAAGAGAAAACAACAACCATGATCAACAATAGGATTGTAAGAAAACATGATGACCACAATTAGGAACACAAAGAAGGGAGAAGGGTGTGAATAAAAAGATGCAACAATATACATGATTAACAACAACAACAACAAGAGCACAAAAAATGGTGACAACCATTATCAAGATGAAGAAAGTGACAAAGATTATCAAGAGTATAAAAAAGGCAACAACCATGATCAACAATAGTTGTAAAAATACATGAAAATGTAATGACGATGATCAATAACAACTACAAGAACACAATAAAAAGCTACGACAATGATCAACAACTTCATGAGCACAAGAGCAAACAATGACAATGATCAATGACAATTGCAAGAGCACAAAAAAAATAATAACATTGATCGACAATAACTTTAGGAGCACAAGAAAAGGCAACAATCACAATCAAAAGCATAAAAAACAACAACTATGATTAGGATGAAAAAAATGATGACCATATTTAGAACATAAGAAAAGATGACAATCACCACAAGGAACACAAAAGAAGGCGACAACCCTAATCAAGACAAAAACAACAATAACCATGATCAAGAACACAAGAAAAGATGACAACCACAATCAAGAGCACCCAAAAAAAAAATGACCGCGATCAAGATAGATAATGGAAGGACCATGATCATGAACACAAGAGAAGGTGACAACCACAATTAGGAGCACAAAAAAAAACAATGACCATGATCAAGACGAATAAAACAAGAACCATGATCACTGACACAAGAGAAGGTGATGCAAGGTTGCCAACATGAGATTGCCCTACACTAGCAAGAGCACAAACCTAAGATGTTAGAAGCATGACAATGTTTGAGATTTTAAGGTTAGACAAACAAGTCTTTGCCCATGGCCATAAATTTTCTTCAACTTTTTGTGATAGTGATACATCTATTGATGGAGGATGAACATTTTTAAATAAAGAAATGAACTGATTTTCATTGGATTATATTTTGCCAACGGTTAATCGTGTCTACTTGTCAAATGTTGAATGTGTACTAGCAGGGTTAAAAGCATATGTTTAGAGGGAGAACAAATATTTGCTTGAATTTTTCCAATCAATGGACCCCCTTTGTTTGAAAAGGCATAACTTTCACATCTCTCTACCAAATTGCTTGATTTTTGTAACCATGGATATGCCCATAGGTGAGGCACAAGTTCTCTTTAGATCCCATGCCCCCCAAAAATCACTCCTAGTGAATGAATTCTTTTAAATTTCTTATGTGTTAGGTGACTAGCCTAGCTACCCTAACAATAAAGTAAATCCTTCAAACATTTTATCACTATGGATATTGTCTATGCATGAGATGATGTTCAAACAGTATAAAATTAGTATTCTATGAGATAATTCCACTTTGGCAAATGGGCCTTCTGATTGGTGCAAGAGATAGATGGGGCATTAGATTGAAGGGAAGCATTAAGTTCTCCCCATATTCAATTCTTCAGGTAATTATTCTTGCTACAAGATACATAGATTCAACTGCTGCTCACTCATGTAATTGCCTGGACCTGGCACAATATTTTCCAGATGGCTAACCAAGCAAAAGCAAGTACCACAAGGTCTTTAACACTAAGGCAACTAATGTCAAGTATGCCCTGAATATCACATCCAACACCATCCTCAAATTTAAGGTTCTACTAGTCCAACGGTCACTATTAAAAACCTTTGATTTAAGTGTCCTCTAAGAGGTTTGCAACTGGAGCTACTGGTTCTTCAGGAAGAGATATCCTGTCTTCAAACTTATAATGATATCACCAAACAAAAACAAACAAACAAACTTGGAGCATAAAGGGTCACATATGTCACAAAACCCACTTGCTCAAGCTTCCTGTAAAGTTATCTACCTGGTAAGACAATTCAACATTGAAGCTCCTTGTTGCATCATTCATCATCCATCAATTCCATCCAATGATCTTAAAGAACTTGCATTGAAGGTTGGTATTTCTCACAATGCCAGTGCTATTGACAGAAATGAGGCCACCACAGATCCAGGGTTGTGAAGGTCTGGAATAGTACTTGCACAGGACACTACATTGCAAAAATGTTTTCTTTCATAAATTTCCAGTGTTTCCTTTTAAAGCACTTAAAGGCTCTTAATCATTGATTGAATGCAATGGAGACGTTGCTGCACTGCTCACTAAATCAGCTCCCTCCATCTCACACCACCTTGAAGTTCCCAAACAAGGAACATATTGATACCCACTTTTGGAATATTGGCAGCAAGAGTGTTGAACACAAACTTTTTGAACCATCAGGTTTAGATCCTCTTCATTAAACCTGTGGTCACTTCCTGCAACACACCACCCCTGCATTTGTGAAGAAATTGTAGATGCCTTTGTTTACTACACATCTTGTTGCAAACAATCACAACAGATATGAGCAGGCTTCAAAACATTGTATATGATGTGCCAACACATCGCACAAATGGAAAAGATTTTTTTTCACAGAACTCTTCACAAAGGTCATTGGATCAAGATATGGACATGATAATCTTTGTTGAGCAACCAACTCTCACAGGATGATGTTGCTAGCCAATTCAAAGTTAGGACATACCATTGGAATCTCTAAAGGATTGAAGCATCTGCTGGAGTCAAAGACTGGCCCAGAGCCACCTTCAATAGAAGATCCTTTTGTCAACTCAATACACCATCTAAGCTTTGACATCCATTCCAACTTCTCAGCCATAGTTTCGGCCTTCAACACAATCCAGTAGTGTCCTGCCAGCCAAACAAGTATAAATGAATCAAAAGGCCAAGACTACAAAGGAGGGTAGATAACGTGATAACATATCTATGAAATTGCAGAAAATTTCCACAACAACCATTTGAAGTTAACATGAGAATGGGTGCAGTCATAATCTAAGGAGAGTTGCCCACAAAGTGCCAAACCATCACCTTCATCACAAATAGCAGTGAAAAGCTGCAACAACTATCCACTACCTTCATCAGCTCCCAGCAGTATGTGTTGATAAGTATATAATCACCCACCCAAATGACAAGATGAGAACAGTAGGGTCAGCCAGTCCTGCAGCATATGGAGATTTAAGAATCTGATTTCAATCATCAATAAGAAAAGGTGCATCTGCAAAATGGAGGCAGTGGCACATACAAGGTACAATTACCTTTCAGTCTTATATGCAACTTTTTGACTGATTTTGAACACAAGACCCCCATCACTATTGTTCTGCCTATCTGATGAAGCTTTATCCTTTGTCAATACTTTTGTGGTAACTTTTTGTGGCTTCATCATCAGCTCCATCTTCTATTGTACACTTCTACAAGCATCCACAACGAGTAAGGTTCATCTTGGTGGAAGAAACATTGTTACACAGTATTTGTCTTGCCATACAGTCACCTATTAGTGCAAGATTCAGCAAACACAAGCTATAACAATCAATTGCAATGCAAATCAAAGAGTCAAACTAAAGCTCTATTCCTTCAAAGCATACTGCAGCACCCATAGCCAAATAATCACATCTGTTGCATGAGAAAATCAACAGTTACCAGTTACCCTGCCAGAACTGAAGCAACAGCAAGTCTGCATGAAAATCATTCACCTCTAAGTTTGTGACACCACAGAAGTTCCATTCCTCTGGTGTTTTGGTGTATGCAAACTCCAGGAAAAATTGAAAACAGGTTCCATGGGCTAATCTTTTTCATTTCAATCTACTACCAAGGCAAATGGATTCAAAGACTAATGCAATCAAAAGAAATAGATAAACATCTTCTGCTGAAACCCATGAACCCAAACAAAAAGAATTAGCAGTTGATCATGCAAACTGGATCCTGATAGGTGTTCAGAATATACCTTGTTGGTTTTCTCATTGGGAACAAACCATCTTTTGGCCCAGGAACTTTTTCTGCACTTCTTTATAAGATAGCCTGGAACACCCTACCCAATTAGCTGTCCAGTGCTCAAGTTAACATCTGGAAATGTGTTGTCATGTGTGACTATTCAGAAGTACAAGCCAAAGGTTGCTTCAAACAGCCTGAAGCAAATCAAACTGACTAGATCTTATCTACACCCATAGAGAATATGTTAACAGCATGCACAACATCCTGCACCTCAAGAAAACCATTTTCTACACCTGAAGCTGAAAAATGAGATATAAGATCAGCATGCCTGCATCATTGTCTCCAACAACCTGCAGAGTTGATGGTGTAGCTTGCTTCAGAGATTTCAAACTCCCACCCTGTGATGTGGGCACAGGCCCTCTTGCCTGAAAATCATTACATTTGCAACCACTGACATTAAGTGGAGCTCCATATCTAAACGACCTTTACATCCAGTTCAGTATTTCCGGTCTGAACCAAACAACCAGTCAAAAGTAAAGCTCAGTACTGGACATTCTCATATGAGAGACATACATTTCAATACAAGGTGCAGCCAATTAATTCTTCCCACCAAGTTATCCTTGGAGATAGAAACATCTCAGAGCACATAATTTCTTGCACTCCTGCTCTCATATCCTGAACTAAACATATTTGCACTCATGTGGTGCTTTAACAAGAGAGTACAATGAGTACTTAACAAGGGGTGTGTCACACTGTGGCCTTGCCATTTACATTAAAAAGTATCTTAAGGTAAAAGAAGAATTATGGAAACTCAAATACTTCACAATGCCAAAATATAATCTTCAAAAAATCCTCTAAAAGAAACCAAAATCCTTCAAGATATTATAACTCTGTAACTAATCTCAACTTTCAACACAAGCCAAAATATCATCTTTCAAAAATCCTCATATAAAAATAGACCTATTATTATTACCTAGTAGGGGCCAAAATCCCTTAAGCTACTATACTCTATAATGAATCTAAACACAATATCCTTGCCTTGGTAGGCAAAGCCAACGAAGGAAAGGCGATAACCTGGAGAGTGAAGATAAACTGTGAGAGAGAGAAGGAAGGTCTGTCTTTATATAGAGGAGAGCACGCTCACATGGATGATATATTAACAGATGACTCTTCTCATTTGCTAGGAAGCTCTTTTTATGTCATCCAGGGGACGCTGGATCGAGAGCCAGAATCACCATCCGCATGGATGTATGCGAATGTAAAGTCCATGTCGATGATTTGTCGAACTATTTCGTCCACAACGCTGTTTCTTCATCCATGTGGGTTTGTGATTCTCTCATCCACATGGATGCATACAAATGCAACTCCATGTCGATGATTCGTCGAACTATTTCGTCCACAATGCTGTTTCTTCATCCATATGGATTCGTGATTCTCTCATCCACATGGATGCATACAAATGGATAACTCGTCATTTTTTCATCCATCACGATATTTCTTCATCCATGTGCGTTTGTGATTCTCTCGTGCACATGGATGCATAAAATGTAACTCCATGTGGATGATTCGTCGAACTATTTCGTCCGCAACACAATTTCTTCATCCATAGGCATTTGTGATTCTCTCATCCACATGGATGCATACAAATGTAAAGTCCAAGCAGATGATTCGTCGAACTATTTCATCCACAAGAAATTTTTCTTCATCCATGTGCTTTTGTGATCGACTTGGATGTATACAAATGTTAACTCCACGCGGATTATTCGTCGAAATTTGTCATCCACAGTGCTGTTTCTTCATCCATGCGCGTTTGTGATACTCTCATCCACATGGACGCATACAAATGTGAAGTTCATGTGGATGAATAGTCGAACTTTTTCGTCTACCACGCTGTTCTTCATCCATGTGCGTTTGTGCTTTGTGTCAGCGCGAGAGCGGCCGCAAAGCGCGTCTGCGAACTTCACAAACTATCTTTCGTGCGTGAGAGAGAGAGAGAGAGAGATCCAAGGGAGGATCGTGAGGGGCAGGATTTGTGGAAGAATGTTGTAGTAGTTCAGCAGCTTCGTGTGAGAATGGTGGTGACAATGTGAAGTTAACTGAGTGTTTTTTTTCGCTTTAGAAAATTGCTGGGGGAACAAGATGTGTGGCAGATGTCACGTTTGCTTGCTGTGAGCTGGAAAGAAAGGAAACAAATCTGGCAGTAGCTAACAGAGAATGAAGTAGCTTGTTTGTTTTTGCTTACCAGTTGTGGGCGGAGGGATAATATGGGGTGGAGGGGTTGGGAGTGGCCTGGGAGAGATTTTCGCACCTGGGTTTTTTGTGATGTGATCAGCTGCAAGAACTGAATCTGGGACTAGATAGAAGCTTTAGTTTAGCTTGCTGTTGGTGGGACGTTTTGAGCAAGCTTGGGCTTTTCTTTGATGTGAGCTGAAAGCAACAACAAATCTGTCAGGAGCTAGATGTTATCTAGGTTTCTTCTGTACATTTGTTGTGGCATTTGTAGGTGAGGACTAGGTTGATTTGCTGCTTGCAGCTGCGTGTTGATACTACCACTAACTATTGCAGAGGAGGCTGTCGCTGGAAAGTCTGCAAGAGAAGCTGTTGTGAGGGCGAAGCTGGAAGCTTATACTCATGACGTTGCAATATTGCATTGCACTGTGCTGTGAAGATATCAGGGAGCAACTGGCAGTCTGACCAGCCGAGCATTTCCAGGAAGAAGAAAGTTGTGCGTATAATCCCACAGCTATGGTGGTGGTGGTAGAGATGGATCACGGACGTCTCAAACACCGGAGCCAAACTCCCTCCAGAATTCCTGCCAAGGTGACCTCCGTCTCTCCTGCCCAGCAGAAAGAGAGCAGCTTAAGGTCTGTATCTGCAGGCCCAAGAGAGAGGCCCGTCAATACCCCAGTGGTGTCGGGTAGCGCAAAAAACGCACAGAAAGGAGGAGGTCGAAGTAAGACACCTAACCGTCTACCAGCTTCCGTGTTGTCGACGTCTATCAAGAAGCTTTGCTCCCCACCCAAGAAGGCTCAAGTTCCATCGCCTCCTCCTCTATCATGTTCTCTAGTCCAGCAAGCGAAAACTCCGCCGACCAGCAATGCTCCTGTGCAGCAGCCCCTGTCTTCTCTTCCTATTAGGGCCTCAAAACTTTCTTCTCCAACCAACCCAAGCACCTACCACAGCGCGGAAGAAAATCCCTCCAAGACTAGTCGCTCAGGCAGCTCCGCACCCAATTTACCTACATTGTTACTTACGCCTGCCGTGGTTTCCAAGGTGCGCTCTCCCACACTGACAAAGAGCAACAGCAGCACCAAACTTTCTCGTGATGAGTGTCCCAGCGTATACCCCAAGGCGGCAACTAGCTCTGGCGATGGTCCCAGCGTATACCCCAAGGCGACTACTAACGCTGGCGATGGTCCCAGCGTATACCCCAAGGCAGCTACTAGCTCTGGCCATGGGGGGGAGCGGCAGCAGCGACGACGGAGGAGTTCTGAGGCGATGTCTTCAGTGTCGGGGAGCTATCCAGTCCCACACAAGACAGCGTTGCAGGAATTTCATGCGCAGAGAAAGGTTCGAATTTCTGGTTATGGCCGGAACCCATGTTTGGTGAAAGCCAGCAGCTGCATAGTACCGGAGCTACTTCCGCGTGTACCACAGTCCACATGGGATGCAAAGAAACGGTGTGGCTGGATCACTTCGCAGAGTGGTACGTAGTAGCTCTGTATCTCTGTGCATCAGCATCAAATTAGAAACCCACCATCCACCCACCTACCTACACTATGCCACAAGAGAATGTGGTTTTCCTCACACAAAGGTCGTGGCTTAATGTGTTATAACTTAATGTCAAAGTGTAATTTGATGTAATATATGCCACAATAAACCCCACATATTGTACATTGTAATGGAGGAAACCACACGGTTTACTTCACATGTGCCATGAGTCACGGCCTTTTTGTGTGAGAAAAACCACATTCTCTTGTAGTGCTATGTACCTACCTGCCTACCTACCTACCTGCATGCTTACTAGTTCATTCTTCTCAAATTGCAATCTTTGCAGATGTGCAAACATTCATGAAGCATGCAATTCAACTAACAAAGGAAAAGAATTGTCACACATGTTTGTAGCTGCTCCAAAGTGTCCTTGCAGGAAAGAATTGCACTCTTTTACTTGGCTGATTACAAGCAAACTTGACCATGATGCCAATGGACATGTTGGTATTATTCATTGGCTCAGAGCCTTCAGGGTAGTGACATTGTGATGCACACAGAAACAGGGCCAAAAGTTTGGTATCCCTACATTCTTGTCATGTGGAGTCCACTGTAGAAACATTGCAGGCATCACTGAAGGATCCACTTGGGCTTCACCATGCTAACCGCCATGTGTTTCCAATTTAGTATCATCCTTATCAATTTCATTTAAAGGGCAGAGCTATTATGCAATGAGCCACTTGTTTATCTTCTTCTTCTTCTTGGGAATTGCAAACCTACCTACAAAACCTGGAGCTTGGCTATGGATTGGTGCCAAGTAGTTACCTTTAGCCTGACTACTAAAGACTGGAGCAGGCCATCCACCTAGTCCATGATATGCACACTACTTAACTTGCATTACTTTAGAAAGGGTATCTACCACAAGTCCTTGCAGCTGAACTATTCTTATTGGGGTTTCGCTATTTTGGGTCCCCCCCACTCCCCCCTTTTTGACTGTGCAAACCCATGGTCCCCCCCCAACCTGTGCACCCCAAATTGTCACCTCAAATTCCTTCTTCTCTTACACAACTCTGTTTTTGCTTTGGAATCATATGTGAATTGGCATGGAGTTCAGATGAGGCTTACGTTGCTTATCATGATGAGGAGTGGGGTGTTCCTGTCCATGATGACAAGTAAGTAGCGATGTCCTCTCCAACTCATCAGCCCATAAGAGCTTGTTTCATCACAATGGAAAAAGGGTTCTTTTCTTCTTTTTGGGGGGGAATTGAATTTTGAGTGATTTTCCCATTACAGCTGTGCAGTTCAGGTTTGGCAACTTCCATTAGAGGATTTATCCAATAAGTTCTCACTGTTCAGGGTGTTGGGGATTTATGCTATAGGTTGCTCTTTGAATTGTTGGTGCTTCAAGGTGCACAGGCTGAGTTGAGCCAACCCAGAATTCTCACCCTTCGAGAGAAGTTCAGGTTAAGAAAACTGCCACTTTTGATTGTGTGAGAGTACACTTTTGATCATGTGAGAGTACAGCATTGCTACCACTGGATATTGTTCCAGTAATTCCAGAGATAGCCTGTCAAGTTCCTTCTTGCACAATGCAAGAATAACGCAATTGATGAGCACATGGTATCTAGTGTCTTTGCGGTAGCTCATATCGGTATGCATGGTATTACAGGGCCGGATTTGACAACTTTGATCCAGCTCTGGTAGCAAAGTATGATGAGGAGAAGATTGCAACCCTGAAGTCAGATAGTTCCATCTTAATTCCAGAGACCAAAATGCGGGGAGCTGTTGAGAATGCCAAAAGAGTACTAGAGGTAAAGAAGTCTTAACTTTTCATAGCTGACTTTTTTTATCAATATCTTCATGTCTTGTGTTTGCAACCATGAACATGCAGCACTTAGAGCCTATGGGGATTTTGGAATGGATGAACTGGTGCTTGTCAGTGCAGATAGTGGACGAGTATGGTTCCTTCAGCATATTTCTATGGGGCTTTGTGAACAACAAGCCAAGTGTGAGTCATTACAAATTGCAGAAGCAAGTACCAGTCAAAACTCCCAAGTCAGAGGCAATTAGCAAAGAGCTAGTACAACGAGGTTTCCAGTTTGTGGGTCCTACCGTTATGTACTCTGTTATGCAAGCAGCAGGCCTGGTTAGCGATCACTTAGTGCATTGCTTCCGCCACCAGGAGTGTGCAGATTTGGCAGGAATCAATATACAAGGCACCAAAAGAGTTTCAGCTAGACAAACTCAAAGGTACAGACGACATTCACAAGAGCAATACAGCAGCAACAGATGCTCTCAAGAGCTGACTTCTTGGGTGGATGCACTCAACTTCCCCACCATGTTTGGTTTTCAATCACCTTTTGAGCTCACTCCTTACATGAATTTGGCCTGGCTTCCAATCATTGAGGAAGAATGGGAGCAAGACAGTGACACAGACATAGAGAGCGAGATTTAGTGGAGATCTAATCATGTCAGCCACAGTATGTCCTTCATGGAGCTCAAACACTATAAACACACAGATAGGTACCGAGAGAAAGTGACCACAGTAATGCCCAGTGACATGGGGCAAGCGGATGATGGAAAGAGACATGGACAAAGGGTTGGTACCTACAGATGGTGCAACATCTCAAGAGGCTACATGCACAGAAAAAAAATTCAGGACAGGTTGGATCATATATGGTTTAAATTGCTATGCACCAATTTGAGCTGCATTTTTCGGTCCTTCGACACAGAAAATTCCAGGTGTTGTACACTCAAGTTTCAACATTCTATACCTGTCCATTATTCCACTTTGTACAATTTCCAGCATTTTTTTGTATAACATATTATGGCAGATTTTGCCAACATATTTCTGTTCCCAGTCTTTTTGAGCAGGTAAGAAGTTCTTGTTGCACACTCTTTGAATAAGTGTTTTTCGGTTATAAATGTGTACTTTGTGGGTTGCTTTGCTATTGGCACATTGAACTATTTGTAAAAACACCCATCAGAATATGGTGCTGATCCAAGTCGGTTTAACTCCCACGTTCTTATGGAAAATACAATTTCTAAATTTTTTAATTCACTTAAAGAGACAATAACTGTCCTAAACTCAATATTTTTTGACTGTTGGTTAGAAAATTGCACACAAGAATGTGCATGTTTTTGGGCTGTGGAGGGCTTTTGGGTGTATCTAGGAGCAGAGGGAGGAAGCCCATTGTTTGGGAGGGCAATGGTCATTACAGACATACCACAGTGAAAGTGATAGTCAGATTTAATGGGGAAATGCTACTACACCTTCTATCATGTACATCAGATCCAATTTTCATTTAAACTGCACTGACAGGGCCCATTATGCTCGTCTTGGGGCAAAACCTTCAATGGGAATTGATGCGCAATAATAGGAAATAAATAACTGAATTTCTGAGTTGAAGACAATAAGGTCAATTCTGTTGTTCAAAAGAAAACACACTAGAATGGAAAATAGTTGATCAAATAAAGTTGGTCAATGTTGTGCAATTTATGTGCTAATAATAATGGTCTCAAATATCTGTTGCAATTGTATTGTACACTAAGCAAGAGTTTTTCTTCCCAAGTTTGGCAATTTTCTCTTTCCCATTTCAACTACCTGAGCTCTCGACAGCTTGTGCTTGCTCAATTATCACTCAACTCTCATTAAAAGTGGAGCATGACTCAATCATAACAGGACTAGTTGGACCAATGTCAATAGTGTTTTTGACATTGGTTGTTGGGTCTGGCTTTTTTAGGCAAGGCCACCACACTTCGGATTTTTTGGCATCGAAGTACGATCCACAAAGAATGATTCGGTAGTGAAGGGAAACAACAGTGAGTAAGTGAAGGGAAATTGCATGGTGATCAGCTGCTGCTGATGCTGCTGCTGCTGGGACTCACTGTCTTCACTGTGTTTGACAAAGTGGGAGGCGTAAGTTTGGCAACAGACAGAAACCTGGTGTTTGAGTATTTTTTGTGTACTACTGTCAAGCTCCCTGTACCTGCCTTGCTTTGGAAAGCTACCATCATTGTTGCACAGTCCCTGTAACATGGAGGTGCAGGGTACATTAAGGCCAGAATGTGCAATGTTACTACAGGTTATGAACTTCAAAACAAAGAACTTTGGTGAAATGCACCAAACAAAGGAGAGGAGTGGAGAGATGCGTGAGCATACATGAGTTGGGCTTCAGAGTAACCAGAGTGTTGTTGCAGCGCAGGACCCCAGCAAGGTTTTCTTGCAAGAGTGTTCTGAGCTGTGTACACAGCTGCTGCTGCCAAGTGTGAGGGACAAAACTTGACCATGCTGTATTCTGTGAGGCAGAGTTCTACCAAATACCATGACACCATCTCTAACTCTGTTGCAACAGCCTTCTCCTGCATCAGAAAGAGCCAGTATCAAAACTACCAGATCACATAAAACTTTTCACATCAGTAGTTGCTCTTTCTAGGCCTTGTAGGTAAACAGGACACAGTTTCACAAGGACAGGGAAACAGAAATTGAACCGGTACCTCTTTGTCAGCAGCAGCAGCTTTGAGGCAACGTGCCACAAATACATATGGGGTTGGAACTGTCAAATTGAACTGCAGAGTGTTCAACATGGATTTCTCCATGTTCAGTATTTGCTCACGTGTGTACGCATTGTCGGAAATATATATAAAGTCATGTACCTCAGGTGCCCATATTTCCTCATACTTAGCAGCCAGTAGCAGTGCTGTCACACCCACCAGCTGCAGATTCTTGCGGGACACACTTCGTACACTCAGATATCGATCAATCAGATTTGTTGTCAGATACAAAGTCTCCATCATCAGCTTGAACTTCAAATGGACCTGCACAGAAACTTCCATTATTACTACTAACTTAGGCTGCAGGGACTAGAGGTGCTAGTATGAGACAATTTACGCTTCAAAAGATGTGAATTTGTAACCAAATGGCAAAGACTGCATGTACTATGTACCTCAATGAGCCAGTCAATAAGGATGGCACGCATTTTCTCATTGATATCTGCCTGCCGAGTCATATAGTCAGCTGGCACACAGCTCTGCACCTGGACCTCAGGTGCAGTGCATTTTGTCAATACCAATCAAGAACAAATGAAAGTGAGCAGAGCAGTTATCAAGCTCTGAGAACACTTATCACATTAAAAGCATTAAACCATCAAGAAATCTGCCAAACCTACCACTTGAACTGACCTCGGTTTTGTGGTAGAAGGTGTAAATGTCCTCAACATAGTCCACAACAGCAAGCTGGTTGCCAATGTCATGCTGATCAATGTTGGAGACTGGCACCTCTGCCTCCTGCATCTCAGCATCAATTCCACCACATGCTGCCTGCACACATTAATGTTGAGAAAACAGCTATGAAACTTCTTGAATTTTGATTTACAGGTTGTGCTCAGGATATACTACCATAGAAGGCTAGCACTAAAACATAGTGATTAAGAAAGCATTCAGAAAGGCATTTGGGAATACATACTGCACTGCGGGCTGTCAACAAGGCTGTAAGGGTCTGGTCCTCCTTCTTGACAGCAGCTAAACGTGCATGTGTCTTGAGGCGGGAGGGGCCTGCAGCTTGTCCTGGCTTATGAGCTGCTGATGACCTTGCCTGTCCAGATGTAGTAGAGTGGGCATCATGAAGTGGCACTGCTGCACTCGAGACTGCAATGTCCCGTGGCTTAGCAGATGCAACAGTGCGTCTTTGCTTAGCACCCCAGGATGCAACACCCTCCAATTTCACTTCAGCCTGGACTTCCCCCTTTGCTGCCTGAGCCAAGAAACACACATTTGAATTGCAAAAGTTCGTCTCAGCACTGAAACCTTTCATAGGACTGACAGGGAACCTTGTTGGGAGACGGTGGACAATCTGAATGCTACAATGTACAAGAATGTGTGATTTTATACCATGGGTGCAAGTGGTTTTGTTGAATTCTGGCTGTTGAGTGGAGCACCTCCATACCTCCTGCAGCATTCCAGGCAAGCCTTGGTTAGAAAGTGTAAGCAGAAGAATCCATTACATTTGCATGGTTTTTGAGTGCAGATCTGAAAACAGGGGTCTGAATTTTCATACCATGTGACAGCCCGATTCTCATTTGGTGCAACTTGCTTCACAATTGCATTCCTATCCTCAACAACAATTCAGCATTTCAGCTATAAGTATAAAAACTTTAGTTGTTGATCCCAGAGCCTTCTTCTTGCTCAATCCAATACACTGTTCTTACTTCAATCATAGCCTTCTTCTTTCCCTATGTCTCAGGTGCACCCATGATCATGATGCGTATAAATGTTTTCAGAAGAAACTTTGTTCAAAATAAGGAACTTACTCTTGAACACTTTCCTTGCTCACATTACACCGCACAGACATTGCACCCACAAGGTTGCCAATGTCTCCCAATGCTCTTCGATTGCTAGCCTGCACTGCCCTTGCCACATTGTGGCTGCTGCTGCTGTTGTGGTGTTGCCTCCCTGTACCTGCTGTTGCAGCTGCACTCTCGCACGCCATCCCTCTCCCCAATCATAAAAAAGCATGGAAATCAAGTTCTCTATTCCTCCACAGTTCATCTCTCCTCCATCAACAAGATTTCCATCTCCATCTCGATGCATATGGTTGTGATCTTGTTCAAGGAAGCAGGACAAAACCTCGAAGACTAAGCAAAGCCTATGCTGGAAACCATCAGAAAACCCACAAGAGGGCTTTGGAGATTGTTGTTTCTTCTAACCTTTGGAGGGAGGAGCGGGCTTGCTGCCATGATGCTCCCCACGCCTGTTCTCATCAGCGAATGCTGTTTGTTGCTGTTGCATCCACCGGTGTACACACAATAACACACCATCAAACCTCTTGTTCATTTCTTTGTATATCTGAAAAACCAAACTCAAAACCGGATTGCTTTAAAACCAGTGCAGAGATTAGCAATGCCACGAATGTCATGCTACTCACCCTCGTAACAAGCATGGTGATTCCCAAGAGAACTGTTGAGCAAGCAGAGCTTGAGAAGCCCCTTAGAGAAGGGGAAGGGAAAATGTAGTCACGAAAACCAACAAAAACCCCTTTCCTTTTTTTCACCTACGCGCACAACTGAGTCCAACAGAAGACCAATCACCCACCAACCCACCCTCCAGCATTGGCACCCAAGAATCAAAGGAATTGGAAACGGAAGCCAATGCTATAGGGGGCAACAGAATCACCACATGAGCTTGGATTGCCAATGCAGCAACGACAAAAGCACCCAGAATCTTGGAAGTTTTGTTGTTGATCTGATGAGCCCGAAACGCACAACAGCCTACAAAACAGCGACGACTACACACTCTACTCTCAAACTTCTTTTCAGACAAACAAAACCCACCCACGACGCAAAAGCACACCACAACTCCACTCCAGACGACAACAACAAAACTAGCAACCATACAAAATGCAGCGACCAGAAGGCGTGGACATATGCAGCAAGGAAGGAAGGAAGGCAGGCAGGCAGGCAGGCAGGTTGTTGCGGCAAATGTGCAACGGCTCTCTGGCCCCAACGGTACTCGCTATTCCTATACACACTTGATGTTGTGCTGCTAGTGCTGCTTGACATATCATCAAAACGGTCGAAAGTTGATCAACATCCAAGGACCGTTGCCAAAAAAAAAAATTGGGGCTGGCCGATCCGGCAACTCCTCTCTCTTTTGTTTTCCCCGTCTCATCATCATCAGCATCATGAACGGCATTGTGATTCAATTGGCCCTGTCCGGCGGGGGCGGAGCACATGCACCCACCGGCAGGCCGCGGGGGTCGGGCAGCACACGACAACGGACGCGAGCATTCATGACACGCAAGGTCCAAAGGGACGCATGCTTCTGTCTTCAACGGCAATGCATGCCTGGCGCCCTGTCACGTGGATGGAACAGCATTACCTCTTTTCATTCATCTCACA
>Ga0116231_10003169_pt1 | contig 34385 bp, 28 predicted proteins | sample S1TSphgellanicum_2_FD_89695 | JGI IMG/M metagenome (GOLD analysis project Ga0116231, IMG submission 89695) | Host-associated microbial communities from peat moss isolated from Minnesota, USA - S1T2_Fd - Sphagnum magellanicum MG | ecosystem: Host-associated > Plants > Peat moss > Unclassified...
AAAAAAATGAAGGCACTTTTGAGTGCATGCTGAACCTTCCCATTGGCTGCATGAAATTTTTATGTTCCAAAACTGTTTATCACCATTTTTGGCCTGGAAAAAATACCCCCATTTATCAGCTGGGAGTACTTCTTTATTAATGCTTCTATTAATTAGTGAGAGGGTGTGCCCACAGTTTTTTTTTCTTTTTTCAGAAGGAGCCATTTGATTGGCCCATCACCAATATTTCTGGAACATGGGGCACTCCCTAACATAGAAACCTAAAAATGCTTCCCTCCCCAAAATAGAAGCATGCTTCGTCATGCTTTGTCATGCTTCCATGAGACCTGGCAAGATATCATATGAGCCTCAACTTGATACCCCAGAGGTTATAAAGGGACCCCTTGGGTCCAGTTGTCAAGCTAGTAGAGAGGTTATAATTAAAAGCCTAGAACTTAGCTGCATGTGGAATGAAATTTGTTAAAAAATAATGTTGATGAGAGGTCTCCTCTTGGATCATGATGGTAGTGTAAAACCTAACTAAGAAATAGTTTGACTAATTTGAGATAGCTTTTAAGCAGACAGAAGTTCAAGCACTCATGCACTTTGAGTACACAAATGCCAAAAAGTTCTTGAAAACAGCTTGCCTCTCAATTTGCCTATGTGAACAAGGTGGATGCTAACAAAATGAAGGTCTAAGTAACTTACTTTTCTGCCACTGCTAAACCTGAAATTGGCCACCATCTCTCTATCAGCAATCCACTATTTGTTGATGAAGTTTAGCACAATTGTCTGTTTTGCATTATGCTATGAAGCTCAAAATTTTGGTGTAAGAGCAATGATAATTGTCTAACTCAAGATGTTTCCTCACAAATTCTTATTGACAGTGGTGAAATGAGCACCCAATTGACAGTGCGGTTCCTAATAGGTACCCACACACTCTATGGAAGGGGTATTAGTTCAAGCCAAAAATGCTGGCAACCAGTTTTAGGAATAGAAATTGCATGCAGCTATGAACACGCACTCAGGAGAGCTATCTTTTTCCCCTTAAGTTTCCTAGGGGCCAGGGGTTAGTTTTTGTGTTCCCACCATATTCCCAATGTGTTCTCAATAGCACCTCATTTTATCCCATGTAGTTTGCCCAAAGTTCTCCCCTTCTCACTCATAGAGGTGGTCCAAAGGGGAGGCCTCACATCTTCACAGAGAAACTCCTACTGTGTGCAGATTCTTAATTTTCACTTTTCTTTTCATTTTCTTTCTTTTGTGATGATTTGATCAAAATGGCTCATTGTAAAACAAAAAAATAAAGAAATAAAAATGAAGAAAAGAATTTGGGAGGCACCCCTGTCACCTAAAAACAAGGGGAAATACTTTCTCCATTGTATAAATCCCAACTACTGAGCATACAGAGATTGGTGCATATGATTGAGGTTTTACAAAGATGAGATGGACAGATATGCTTCAAGTATTACTTTTTAATCAAAACCCTTGTGGACATCTACATTCTGTCGTCTTATTTCTATGGACCACAAAAGATCAGTTTCACTCTTGATTTCCTCTCTGAGAGTTAACATGTTGTTTCACAGGAGTGGTAGTTCATGCCCAACAACAAAAACCCCACAGAGAGTGATCTAACAACTTCACATGATTCCTCTCAGAAACTGGATAGAGATTCACGGCAGGATCAGTCAAGGTAATATATTCTATTCTCTAGTATCCCTTTCCCAAAAAACCTCGGAGCTCCCACAAATGCAACTGGTACTCTCTCTTTAAGATGGAACAAATTGCACACTCATCATCTTAAGATCCCCAAAGTTATCACACATGAGTTGCCACACAACCACTCCAAAAACCCTTCACACAATCATCATCTCCCTTGTGTTGGTCTACAAAAAAACATACCAGACCTTTAGACCTTTTCTTGATTCTTAATGCAACAGAAATTCAATTGTCATGGTGCTTCTAATCTAGTAGTCCTAATGAAGTCTTACTCTTAACAAATTACCACTCCCCAAAATCCAAATCCTACACACACTTCGAGTCTTCATAATGTCTAGCCACTTAGCTTTTTCTTCATCACCCAAAAAGCAGTTGGAGCTCCTCCTTAGCCTGCCTCAAATATAATACTCCTAACCTCATCCCTTCACTCCCCAACAATCTGCTTGCCAATCTCCTTATAGAAATGTGCTTCACAAAGCTCATGAAAAGTTTTCATTAAGTAGTTGAAATTGCGCTCCATCCCAAAAACTAACTCACCAAGCTCCCTTCGTCATAACCTGCAAAGCAACAAAACAAACCAAAAACAGAAACACATCATAAGCAAAAAATTTGGCACCATTGAAGCATCACGCCGCCAGCGGTTCGGCCACCAAGCTGAATTAGGGTTTGTAACCTTCGCCCACAAAAAACATATGACATTTTTTTTAGGTTACACCCCCATCTAGTTAATAGAAGTAAACAATAGGTGTCATGAATAGTCATAACAATTAGTGATGTGGACACAATGAAAAAAAAAAGTTTATTTCAGCTTTCAATTTTATCGTATATAATATACTTTGCTATGTCAAATTTTATTTCAAAGAAGAACATGTTTGGTACCTTATTTGAATTTTCTTGGATTTTGAAAAGAAATAAATTTATATATGACCCACGTTGTCATGGGCCATCTACTTATTTGTGAGCCTCATGTTGCCTTCCATTGGGCAATCGGAAGCTATCTAACACATCTAATCCCCAAGCTTTTCACACTTTATTTACTAAAACAAGGGAGTGTCATCCACGTCTTCCAACTCCTTACGAAGTATAATGTCGTATCTCGTACATATAATTCATCTGCTTTCTCACATCCTAGTAATTTATAGAACCATTGATGAACACAGAGACCGGCCTCATGTCACAAAAGAAGGTGCAAAGGATGCTATGTGGCCTTGGATGATGATGATGATGATGATGATGATGATGAAAATGGTCAAAACATTTGCAAAGTAAATGACCATTGTACCACCAAAAGGGTTTGTAAATTAAGTATCAAGTTCGTGTTGCAATCAACTTGATTTGTTTCCTAAAACAACTTAACTTATAGTTTGTAAAGTTCGGGGTGTGTGGAAGTGGCCTCAGGATGGCACAATAGTGGATGTTTTTCTTACCAATAAGGGGCTGTTGGCAAGTTTGTAGTTGCATGGAGATCATTGATTGCCTCAATGCACGTCGATGAGAAGGTTGAAGGGGATGTAGGACACCCTGGTGTCTACCAACAAGCAAAGATTCACATGGTTGGCCATGTGATCCTTGCCATGTGATTTTATTACTCTAACCAAGCACCTTAAGATACAACCTTAACATTCATAGGAAATGTTTGCAAAATAAGGAAAAAATGGCAAGTGCTTAAAAGACCATTATATTAATTTTTTTAATGTTAATTGAAGTTTATGTAGATTAGATTTTATACATGTAGGCTCTAAAGTAAAGTAATAACGTGGGGACCTTCCCAAAATAAGCGGTCCAGACAAGGCCTTGCCGATCCAACCTTCCTTTTTGGGAGTATCCTTTACCCATTGTGAAGCACAAGACAAATGCTATCATTAAGTACAGATATTATGTGTACTTTTAAAGAGTGGTAGGCATAAGAATTCTCCCCCTTCTAGGGATTGTATGCTTAGGTTCATGCTAATCTTTGTGATTTATTATTGATTTGCATTTCAATTATATATTTTTATGTATGGTTGTATAAATATTTTCTAAAAAAAGGTTCAAATATCACACCTCTTCACTTTTGTGGGAGTTCATAATTGTACAATTCTATCTTCATTTTCCTTTTGGAATAAATATGGAATGTTCAAGACTTTTTACGCTCATGAAAAGACGAGGCTAGTAAACAATCCAATGACCAAACATTTAAGCTCTCAAAGGGCTTAAAAATCATTAGATATTGTTCCTTTGCGTTTGGAATTCAATGAGATTGTGTTGAACTCTTAGTGACAAATTGTCATTTAGATCACTCAAATTGGAGCAAAAATGGAAAAGATCTAGCCTTTAAAGTAGGGGAGATTACTTATGTGAAAAACAAATGTCCAAACAACATGTGTTTTTTTAGCATACACTTTACACCCTACAAGTAGACAATTCAGTGTTGAAAAACATGCACCACCGCCATGTTTGCAAAATGGACCAAACCCAAAATAAATCCATTTTTTTTGTATTATCATTAATATGGCTTGTAATCCAAACCTCAATAAAAGGAAGGGTTTTTACATATTATGGTCATGGGGAAGACGAGTTGTGGGAAACCTAAGTATTTTAACATGAATGCAAATAAGTTCCATCATCTTCCTTGTGGTTTTGTAGGTAATTGAATTTGTTTGCCTATGCATTTGCTCAAGCTCTTTGTTGCCCTCCCCTTCTAATTGTGCTCCCTTGTACTTTTTTTTGGCTTCCCCTCCTTTTGTGCATGCTCAAGCTTCTCTAATCTTGTTTGTGTTTTTTCCACCAAGAATAGGTGCCAAGATTCCCCTTTTAATCATGTTTGGGTTTTTTTGGTCGTAACCATGTTCAATTCCTACCCTTTTAACTCCACAAGTGGTCATGTTGTGTTGTAAGTAATGGTTTTTTATTCATGATTATTTCTTATTGTTTATCTTTCATTCATCATATCTTCCTAATATGTCATCTTTTCTTGGTATTGTTTATGATTGTCATTTTCCCAATTGTTGCTACTTTCTTTTTTTTCTTGTGTTATAAATTTTGGTGATATCTAGTTTTGATCATCATCTTCCAATCCTTTCCCCCTTACCTTTCATTTTATTGTTAACATTTGAGCTTTTGCCCTAAACTAGCTAGTTTTTGAGCTTCAAATGTGATGCTGAAGTTAGCACCTCCACACCTTAGTGGGTGAACTCATAAACATATTTGAAAATTGTAATGGATTCAATCCCATGTCTCCTCAAGACCACAAAAGTAGACCAAGCTAATATGAATTTTATTATTGCCCATTTTTCAATGGTTATTTTCAATGTTTTTTTAACCACTGTCAAAAAAATTGCCACCCTTCTTGTTTCTTTTTTTGTCTCTTTCTTTTTTCTCATGTTTTTTAATTTCATTGAAACTACTTCCCTTTCCATTGGCTTTATCATAGGATTACAAATTATAATGCAAATGTCACAAGGTCCAAATTTTTTAAGGTGTACCATTAAGGACAAAAAGGACCTAGTCTTTAGTGGAGTCCTTTTTTGTCCTATATTTTGATCCCCATCAATATTAATGAATCAAAATGTGTCAAATATTTTATAAGTACCATATTTTAAACCATTACAACTTCAAATTGCATCAATTTCATCCATTTTGTGTCTTAACATGGTCAAATAGGACTATATAAAGGAATATAAAAAGGGTGACAGTGTGACATTATTTTGGTATTCCTTAAAGAATTTGAACCCCACAACATGTGATTATAAAGTAACCAATTAACAATTATTTACTTTTGGTTTCCTTTGAATATAATGCCATAATGAAAACAAGTTGGTTAATGATAAAAAACCTTGGGTAAGATTGGTACTTTGAGAAGGGAGGGTCACTATGTGCAAAAACATGTCCATCAAAAAAAGTTTTGTTCGAGGGGTATTATTTGAAGATGCTTGAAATTTTTCCACCCTATTCTTATTTACATTTTTAATATTCACATATTTGAATCACCTTATGGCCTAAACTTAATTTAAATTTTATGTTTGTGCATCAAATTTTGGCACCATATATTTGTGTGATTTTTTTGTTTTAATTGAAAGCATGAAGAGTAATGAAAGAACTAAGGTGATTATGCATGACTAAAAATACATCATGGATGAAATGCTCAAATTTAATTTTAAACACATCAACAAACATATCAATACTAATTCACATTTTAGATGATAAATATAATGTTTTGCACTCACAAAATCATTACAAACAATGAACATTCGGTTTACTTTCATGGGATGAAATGAGGTTTTGGGTTTTAGAATTGAAACAAACAAAATGTTCATTACAACTCATATAAGTGAACTACCAAGTTGTTACACTTGAACATTTATCAACTCCTTGTTCTAATCAAGTAAATGTCATTTCATTACCGCTACCTCTTCTACTTTGAACCTTAGTATTACACCATTCCCATCCTATTAATTGAACCTATTAACAATTAATACCTATTAAAAGTCTCTCAAGCACCTTTTTTTTTTTAAAATTTGTTTCTAATACCTATTACTAAGGCATACCATATATTAATTATATTTGAATTTTGAGAATAAAGGTAATTTTATTATAGAAATAATTGAATTATATTTTTTTCCCAATAACCAATATATGAAATCCTTTTTTTTTATTCACATAATTTTTTAGTACAAAAAAGATTGACACCTTCAAAAGATGGGTAGGGATTTAAAATTCTTGTGAAGGTTATGAAGTATGTTTATCCAAGTTAACCACTAATTCATTGACATCTTCCAAACCTTCTTTTATTCAACCATATGACGCATTGACATCTCCACATAGTATCAATGTGTTCAAATGAAGGAGGGGAATGATTAGAATCATCTCCCATTAATGTAGAATTAAATATTCTTGCAATATTCATGAATTATCACAAAATTTTCCCCCCATTATCAACCTCCATTAGATTCCTTAATAGACATCATATTTAAACCCTCTTCATCTTCCTTGTTGTTGTTTATTGTTGTTTTATGCATTTCACTTCGTAGGGTCTTGTCCTTGTCTTGTCATCCATGACCATGAGGTTTAAAGGCTATATTTTTATAACCCTAAATCCAAATTTGGTAAAAAAATTGTGACAATGATTGCTCCAACACTTTGTTTACCCACCGAAGGCAAAATTCCTATCCTTCAGTGGTACCATCAAAAACTTACACCTTCATTTTATTAGACCCATCAAACTTTTAAAATATAAGAAACATTTAAATAAGTAATTTCATTATAATTTTTTGGTGAATATACTTACCAAGTTGTAATGATATCAAAATTTATTTTTTATTTCGATGTTTCAAATTATTGCATTTAAATTTTTTAAAAAATGTAACACTATTTATTTTCTTTGAACTTTTTGGTCAAAGACACAAGTTTGAAACATGGTTTTTTTTTTTTGGAAAACATTAAAATTTTAAAGTACCTTTGATGATGTTATATTTGATTTTTAATGTAATTAATTGAGTACGTATAATTTAGTTATGAATTTTCAAAGTTCAAAAACATCATTTTGAAAATGGCCATTGCAATTAAATAAACAAATTTGTAATAATCCCACATGTTTTGATTACAATGAATACATTAGGCCATATACTTTTCCATGTAATGGATAAACATGAGAAAAAATAAATTATAATTATAAATGCATTTTAAAGAAAAAGGTCAAAAACATTATTTAATCAAGGAATTCCTTGAAGTGGTTCTGAACATATTGCCTAAGGATGGGTTTGCCCTCCACCTAGCTGATCTTGTCTTGTTATTGGTGCAATTGTTTCTAACCATTACATTAGTTTTTTCCATTTTAAATGTTGTTTTGTGTGAAATTTTCAAAACAAAACACATCTAGGGGTTGTAGTGCATTAATGTGTGTGAAAGAAGAATAATCATGTAACTAATCCAAATTGTTGTGCATGATCTATTGATTCAAATTTAACATGTGATCCATGCCCATCCACTAAAAGAAAAATGGGATTTTGTGATTAGTCATTAAAAGTAATTTTTAATTGTAGATGACATATGCAACTAAAAACTCATAATTGCATTGGACAAGTTTCATGTGACCATAGTCACGAATGATATGGTTTCTAGATGGAAAAAAAAGTCAATGTAAAATACATTTTCATCTTGTCATTGAATGTATACATGTTGTTTAATTGATTTGTTTAACACTAACAACAAATAATGTGTTGACATGTGATAACATTTTTGAATATTTCAAAATTAGTTTCATTTTATTTTGAAAGATCCACATTGTTAATTCTAGATGGTCTTAAATTTGGCATAATTAAAAAATTCTACATGGCATATTAATTGTGTCCATCTTTGTGAAGGCCAATTATTTCATGAAATGTGGTACATTTAGGCTTAATTTAATATTTAATATTTTTAATTAATAAAAGTAAATTTGGATTGTTCAATTTAAAGTCAATAAGATGTCCACACAACTTAGGCCCATCTATGTAGATAGGTAAGGAGGGTAGGCTTAAAGACACAAATAAGCAAACCTATGATAATTAAATAGGATTATTTAATAATCCTATTTTATTTTGGGTTTAACTTTTAAAGCTAAGTTTCTAATATTGGTTCATCCCTTGAATGAATGACACTTGCACTTTGAATACCACTAATACACCTACTTGTATACTTCACATTTAAAAAATAGAAGACAAATTATACGGGTTAAACATTTTAGTTACAAATGTGACCAACTTAATTGCAGCTTATTTACAATTATTTTTTAGTACCTATTTTATACTACCCTAATTTACCTACTAACTACATAAATTATTATAGGTAGTAATATTTAAATTTAATAACATTAATAAATGTTAATTATAGTAGGTATAAAATCCTTTCATAACAATTATTTTAATAATATAATTTTAAATTTATTTTAATTTCTATAATATATAGTTTGAATATATTCAAAATATACATATATACATTCATGTATGATTGATATAGTTTAATATGTTTTAAATACAATGTACATAAAATATTAATACATTCATCATAAATACCCACATTATATACTTGTACATTTTAATCGTCCCCAAAACCCTCTAAATTACCTTTAATGAACCCATAGGGCTACAATTAATTTTGATCACATTTGCAACTAATGAGACATAAATGACCCTTCTTCAATGAAGATTAAACTAAAAGTTGTACTTTTAAAAGTATGAAAAATCAATAGTTGCAAAGTAATTGTAACATAATCGCAAGTATGACCAAATATAATAAATAGTTGTAAAAATGATAAAAACTAGTTGCAAACAATGTTTAGTTGCATGTAATTGCAAATAAAATGATTATAAAACCCCATAAATTTCTTCTAATGATCTAAATTTTAAAAATGTTAATTTCTTTGAGAAACTACACTTGTTACAATTTTTAAAACTAAGTTAGGAATTTTTTGGATAGGAATGATGAAATAAATTTGCATTTTTTTGCATCCAAGTCCTTGGCTTGTAGAGTTTGATGTAGTTGTTAACATAGTTTTTTGCTTTTGAAAATATATAATGTTTGCTAATAGGAATCCACCCACTACATTGGTTGCATAATTCATAGTTGAATACGTTCATGAATTAAAAATTAAAGCACACCCTAAGAATCTTGATAAGGAGTCTTGAGAGGCTAATGTGACACCTAGGGAGGTCACTAGTCCTTATATGTGTTTGTTGAAAAAACACTTGAAATTAAAGGGTATTTTTAATATGCTAGGAAATATTGAAATATATTGAGTATATTTTAGATATATTCTAAATAAATTTTCATAATGAATTATAAGCACCCTATTTACATTTAAATAAAGTATAAACTATATATTTTAATTAAATGCCCCAGAAATTTTGTGCATTACATGATTTGGAACAAAATGGAAGTGACATTCCCAAGATATGGGAGCTTAAGATTGGCCAAATAGTGCTTGAACCTAGTGTTTTTGGGTATCCAAATGAATATAAGATGGTTTTTAAATTTATCCAATTGAGTATATAATACCCAAAAACATTTTTTATGCATAGTAAGTGGTGGTTAATATATGAAAAACTAACTCTTTGATTTGTGAATATACCCAATCAACCATTCATTGGACTTGGGTATGGTGTTATAAACCTAATATAAAAGTTGTTTACCTAAAACATGAACTTCTAATTGTTTACCTATTTAAATATTTGTTTCATTTTAATTCTAAATGTGATTTGCATTGTAGTTTTGTGTTGAATGTTTGCAGATTTTGTGTACAATGAATGGTAGGACTAGTTGGTCAAACCTTATGCTCTATAAACTTCTAGTACCATTAATAGTTTCCAAGTACACCATCCCAAAATGGTGTAAGTATGGTTTGAATGAATTCAACTATTTTTATTTTGAATTGTTGCAATGTTATAAATGATTCATACATTTTTACATGTACAAGTTCAAGCAACCTCTATTGCATTGTCCTTTTCTATTAGCACACGTACTAAACCAAATTTCCCAAAGCTAGTTTTGCCTTTTAGATGGTTACGAAATGAGGTTCTAGGGGCATTTTTGGACATAACTTGATAAACTCTCTTATTTAAATTGTCCCTTTTTACATTGCATCCATTGCTTCTTTGAACAACTCATATGTGCATTTGCTTTTTGCAATATTGCTAGTACAACCCCTATTTACTCTTGCTAATGTTTGTCTTGTGTGTGATGTAGGTTAAGGTAACATTCTTCTTGTCCATGGTTGACCCTCTTCAAATCTTCCTATAAAACGCATTAAACATCATGTTAGCAGTAGTCCTCTTGGCCCTAGCCTCCAACAAGGGGGGGGGGGGGTGTCTCAAGCTTATAAAAGGTATGTTTTTTTCTATCTTAAACAAAGACTAGGAAATTGAAAAGTGTTTTAGGAAATGAAAAAAATGCAAGTGTTTTGAAAGCTTCGATAGAAGAGATGGGGTCAAAAAAATGAAAAAATTTTGCATTCTAAATTCACATCTATTGTTGTGTTGACTCTTGGTGTGAACCTCAATTGGAAATGCACTAGAAGTGTTGAAATTTACCAAAAAAAACTCTTTTTACACTCATTACTTGTTGGACTACAAATTGTTGTACCCAACAATAATATAGACATTTAATAAAAAATAAATTGTAAACTTTATTTATGTGTGAGTTTTGCATTCATCAAATTGGTCATCTACTTTCACATCTATTTTCTCCTTTTTTATTTTAGGTTGAACAACTATGAACTAAAATATTTAAGAAAGTTTGAAACTCATTCAACACACTTGCTAATAATGAAGACATGTTTTGAATAGTTAGGAGGAGTAGAAATGAATGACTTGTTGAACAATTGGATTGACGTAGACCTCTTAGAATTGTGATTATGATGTTCTTATTTTGGCGAAAAATGCAAGGTGCTTTAAGAATCTCTTTTGTGTTCCTCACGTTGCTCATAAATTTGGTATTATAGGATCCTAAGAAAATATTGTTATAAATTCTTGATGTTTTACAATTTTAAGCTTAAAATGTGCATTGAAAAATAATTGAAGCTTCAACCCATTTAAGTTGTTTGTGTATCCCTTTCAATGTGATAGCTCAACTCCCATCGCCAAACTCTACCCACCCATAATGAGTTAGATAATCACTATATTTGTCTTAAATCACACATATAACCAAACATTACAAGGCCCATCCATTGGGATTTTTACAAATTTGTATTCATTTGTGTGCATTAGAACATGAGAACTCTAAACCCATCACCAAATACTTCCTTTAGATGAAGGGAATCCTAAAAAAAAACAAGTGTTCTACTTCACACCCATAACCAAACAAAAAAAAATTCAATATCGCTAGTTGAAAGCTGAAAATTTGTAAACCCCATGTTTCAAAATTGTGCATAGGGTCTGCTTTGAATGGTGGGAGGTGCTTTGTCGTTTGTTCACCAACCCATCTATGCACTATTCAGAGGTTTGATGATGAGTCAGTGTTTGGAGATTGGTGTGCTTAGCCTAAATGGTTCACAATCAATCTTTCCTTAGTTATAGAATTACCTTGGCCTCAAGTCATTCAATTTATTTCCAACTTTCAACTATTTAACATATGTAATGGTACTGGAGGTAAGTGACTAGTTTCAATTTATAAGGTGTAACTTTTCTAGTGAGTAGGTGGGCCAATAGGACTCACTTGCCATGTAAGGTATTAAAATAGACCATTAGAGTGACTACAATCTACATATCTAGAACCAATAATTTGAAAGTACAAATTTTAATGTAAGTAGGACCAAATCCAAATCCTGTCCCCATAGGAAGGCAGGGCCCCCAAAAAAGTAGGAATGAAGAGTGAAAAATGAAAGGACACAAGTGTACCAGATAAAACCTTTTTCATAAAGCCAACAACTTGGCCAGATCTGTTAGGGTTTTAGGTCATGTTTTTAAAAATAAATAAAAAACCTTTGCTAGATCTTTTAGGGTTTTAGGTCATGTTTTAAAAAGAAGAAAAACTTAAATAACAAAATCCAATAAAAGATCGATGGCTGGAACCATCACAGGGGAGACAAAAAGGGAAGGCCAAAGAAAGGCCAAAAGACACACAACCCGCAGGAACCAAAAATAACCTTTGCTGGTTCATTCATTTTAAGACCAAGTTTGTAAAGGATTCTGATTCATTGCAAGGAAATCATGTGTCAATGTTAAGTGTTAACCAAATCACCCCAAGGAAAACACATGATCACAATGGTTCCAAATTATAATATATATTGATGAAGGTCTTTTGTGTTAGGTTAAGCTCAAGACTGCGAGCTTTACCAGAATAAGGGCCCCTGTGTAGTGAAGCAAAACATGGACCTAATTTTGTTAAAGCCTGCAGCTGAGAGCTTCACCAAGAATAAATACTTGCTTTGATTTTTTTCTTCCATGGTACTTGATGGGTGTCAAGGGAAATAACTGAAAAAATGGGCTTTAATTCAATGTACAACACTGTCATAGTTCATGGATCTTTCAGTTAACCCCACAATGACACTGGATGGTCCCTTACCCTCATATATGGTACACCATGGACTTGGAATCTTTAGCCAAACTCAAAAAGGGGTTGCAATTTTATCATAACTTGAGAAAGGTATATAACATAAATCATGATCCCCAATCTTCAAATTATACCTATTAATTAGAATTCAATAACATGATGCATTTTTCAATAACTTAATGGAAGTTATAACCTGGTCTTCAATCTTCAGATTACACCTAATAGAAATCAAGACCATGTTGTATTTTTTGAATTACATGTACAGCATCATCTTTTGGATTCTAATATTCTATGTTGGAATAACCATTTCACTTGATAGATCAACCATTATTTGGTTGTTTGTTCTCTAAAAAGGGTTTTCATTTTACAATAGTTGAATTGAAATGTTGGCAAAGGAAATTCAAGGGGTGTAACTAGTATTTTTAATCTCAATATGGCATTTCATTCAAAATCAGCTTGTTTATGTGTTATTTAAAGGTCAGATTTGAGTAAATTTACATTTTCTGAATATGCACCTCTTATTTTCAAATACAAATTTTAACGTTTCATACTATGGAGTTCAATGATGAAGCAAGTAAAATCACTTGTGGGACTTCAATTGGCCATGAAAAAGTGAAGTAAAATGTTGCCCACATATGTTTAATAAATAAGTTGACAATATTTTTGGAAAATAATTTGCTAGTTGTTTACAGGTTGATGCAAAATATTAAATTGCAAAATGCATGTATATTGGCTAGTGTTGTGTGAGGTTTTTAGGTTTTAGGAGGAACTGCTAGTTTCAGTTTTAGAAAGCTTTATGGGGTCAGTTTTGGTTTCGATTGGGTTCTTTTTCTTTTTATAAAATTGGGACTCAGTTTTAAATCCGGTTGTTTAATGTGAGGGTCAATTTTAGTTCTATATCTTTTTAATTTTTAAATCAAGTTGATTCCTAGTTCTAAGGTAAGTTAGGGTAGGTTTCAAATAACTTTCTGGTTGAGTTTCACAATGTTAAACATCATCCAAAGCAATGCAAAAAAGAAAAAAATTATTTATAAAAAAGTTCAGATTGGTACAAAACTTTGACAAAGCCAAATTAAGTGGAATTAATCTACTTTTAAAATCACGTTAATAATTTCCAATGGATGAGTACCATTTTTTAAAGTCAATTGATTGCATGTTTTCATGTTTCATACACTTGTATGCCAACTTCGAAATGTGTGTCTTGCCACCTTTGAATTCAATCCTCCCCCCCCCCCCCCCCCAACCAGCTCTCAAACCTGCCTTCCATATCACACCCTCAAAAACCCCCCAATTGCACCCCCTTCTTGCCCAAAACAACTCCCAAATTTGCCCTCAAAATCACCCCTTCAAAAACCCACCCTTTTTTTTGTGGCCCCAAAATAACCCCCAAATCTACCCTCCAAATCACCCCCTCAAAACCCCCCAATTGCACCCACTTTTTGCTTCGAAATAGCTCCCAAATCTGCCCTCCAAATCACCCCCTCAAACACCCCCAATTGTACCTTCCAATTCATACCCAAAATCTGCCCTATTTGTCCTTTCAAACCTTTGACTCCAAAACCTCCAAAAAAAATTACCCAATTTTGACCTCAAAACGTCTTGAAATTCTGCCCTAACTTTGTCGAATTTAAGAGAACAAGCAAACTCAAATGCAAAATGACATAACAAGGAAAAAACAAAAAAAACTCAAAACCTAACAAATTTTTAGGTTACATCACATCCAATTCCTAGGGTTTGGGCTCTAAAGTAATAATCTTGTTCCAAACATTGCTCCAAAGACCTATGACAATCAAAAACAACAAATTGATTACACCAACTTTGACAAACACAACCATCAAACTTGAAGGAAGAAGAGACTTGAAAAATTTTAAAAACAAAAACCACAGTCACCTAAACCCTGTTGTTGCTTTCATTCAACTCCAAAAGCCCAAGCGATGCAATTATATCCTCATTTTCATCCACTAAGGTTTCTTCCATTACCATGAATTTCTCCATGAAAACCCACCAACAAGTGCATCAGCATGGCAATTCTTGTAGATATTTATTAGCATCTCAACATTGTACATGCCCAATCAAAAGCATTATAGGTTTGTGCAAATACATGCAATACTAGTTAAAACTCTTTCCACCTCAATCTAAGAACCAACAATCCCCAAATTGTTTTAAGCTACAAACGTAACATACGAATATTGTAACTCATCATGGGTGCACAATGAAAACAATAGGATGATTTATGCATGAACCTAGAACTTGTGCTTTGAACATTGACCTAGAAATGGATGAACATGTTCATGGATGAATGACATTATCCATTTGGATGAAATGAATGGATGTGTCATAACATAGTTGGATGAAATTCATTCTTATATATTGAATGCAATGGGGATTGGTATTGAAATATTTAAATCTACTTCCATATGGGTTTTCCAATAAGGTACATTTATCAAGAAAATGTTACACAAGATAATGAACAAGGTGGATTTGAAGGAAGCAAAGTATGGTCCATTTGTTCATGTCTCCTACATTTAAAATTCAAATGGTTATAAATTGTACAAAATAAAATGAATTCAATAATATGCAGGAGAATGAATAGGAAGGAAAAAACAATTTTTTTTTAATTGTGGCAAAAAATATGGATTAATTTTAGTTTAGGATAGGCAGTAAAGATTGATTTGACCTATGCCTTGTTGAAATTTAGTATTCATAGATGTGCACCTAAACACATGTCATTAGTTGTTATAAATGTACACCTAAGACACATTTTCATTAAGCTCCACAAATAAGATTTTTAATAATGATGTACATACATTAGAAGTCATTGTTCAAGTTCACTATGTGTTTCACTAAATTTTGAGTGAAATTGGACAAATTTATTATGGTGAAAATGGCCAACTATTAATTGAATTCACTAATAGATAAATCATTAATAATCAATTCACTAATAGTTAATTATGAACCTAGGCTAGGCATTCAGGAACCTTCATTAGGCTACTTAACCTGAGCTAAAAACCTAGCCTACCTAAACACCTAATCCACTAACCAACCGGTGCAAGTGTGAAGGTTTGAACCTTTCAATTCTTCTCACCTCCATATTTGAAAAGAAAGTCTTTAACCATTGAACTGTTATTTAAATGAATGAAATTTTTTTATCATCACGTATTATTATGTTTTTTTTTTACCCTATGTAATTCTTGACAAGTTTTAACAATTCTACCATAGGTTATTATAAGCTAATCTATTGTAAACTATTCTTAGTTATTCCATCATAGGATATTATATCATAGGTTATTATTGGTTATTTTAGGTTATTTTACCATACATCATTTTTGGTTATTTTACCATAGGTTATACTTGGCTATTCTATCATAGGTGATTATTGGTTATTTTAGGTTATTTTGCCATAGGTTATTGTTGGTTATTTTATTATAGGCTATTGTATGTTATTTATCATAGGCTTCTCGATTATTCTATCATAAATTATTATTGATTATTCTATAATATGTTATTCTTGGCTATTTTAAATTATTTATCATAACCGATTATTGGCTATTTTGTCATAGGTCATTGTTGGTTATTCTAAGCCATTTTACCTCAGGCTATAATATTGTAAGTTATTGTTAGTTATTGTTGGTTATCCCTTAATAGAAATTTTGTCATTTGCAACCAAGGAAAAAATGACTAGTTGTCCTAAATGACTCTATCAATGACAGAGGTCATATTTTATAACTTCATTATCTACATGGAATAAATATAAGTCATAAACCAACCATTCATATGATTAATGGATCAAAATAATGTAGAACATATATATATAATTTTTCATATACCATATTTCATGGTGTTATGGTTTTAGTGTGGATGTTATAAAATAAGAAGTCAACGTGGATCGTTGAGCTATCATTTTTTTAAATGATTGAATATGCATCTTATTTATGATTACATTTTGATTGCTTAAAATGATGTGGAAAACATTGTCACGATGTTATGGCATTTTATTTATTTATTACATTTAATATGTTGTTGGAAAATGGGTCCCACCCTATGATGTGGCATTTGGACTTCTAAAATTACTTATGTATGATTAAGCCATTATTATTAAATGGATAGCTTGGCATTTTTTCTAACTATAAAATGACTTACCAAAAATCATGTGGCATGGATTTCCAAGGTGTCATTGAAATCATTACATAATTATTTAACATTTATTGATGTGAAAAAGAAGTTTAGTAAAAACTTGGGAATGATTACAATACAACTATTGCATCATGATGTGGACAACAACTAAAAATATAACTTGTTAATTACTACAAAAGGGCTTATTTGTAATGATACATAGATGGCTAATTATGTACAAAATTCTATAACGACTTTTGTAAAAGTTTGACATCCATTTGCATATTTGTGATCTAGGTTTTCACTAAAGTCTAAATTGTCAAAAACACAAAAAAATGCCATTGGCCAATACATCATCAAAAATAAAAACATAACATCAAATTGATGAAAAACTTTCAAATCTTACAATGTGTTCATGGATTCCATAATGGAATTTAATACACTCAAGAATGAAGAATAAAGACACCAAATAACAGTTGTAAAAAGTGCCAAATTTTGCATGTAATGTAATGCAATTTCCAAGATTTGCCTAATACATGCAACATGCAAAATAACCCTAAAACCTTGCTAGTGCTAAAAGATTGTCCTTCTCGGACAACTCTATGGCTCCTATTAATGAAGTTGAACTTGGTGGCGAGGGCAATGCTTCTAGAGCATTTAGACCATTTGTTTCCATGGTTGTCGTAATGAACACATCTTTTGTGTCTGCCACCTCTCTCTTAGATTGGGCTTCCTTTCACAAAACAACTTTCCAACTAGGCTTCTTGATGTCATAAAAAAACCATTTGTGTAGATTGAAAAGGAAAAATGAAGGGCTCCAACAATAATGGCAACTTATGGTGAAAATTCATTGTGAGGAATCCTACATCATCTCATACATAAGTGGGGTTGCCTTAATTGTCCTCTCATTTGACCCATTTGCACATGAAAAGAATCATAGGTGTTCGCACTAAACCATAATCAAGTTTGAAGATATTTTCTAATATTCTAACATAATTCATAGAAACATCTCTAATATCAATAGATGGCATATCAAAGACTAAGGCAATGCCACTATCATATGTGGACAACAAAATGTTCTTTGAATCTTCCACCCTAAAGTGATTCCCATATGCCTTCATGCGAGTGTATCGAAGTGCGGTTTGAAAGGGACTACTACATAGTAGCACCCTATCTACATTTTCAAAGTTGCTGGAGTCTATATGGGGTGCTCATGGACATCACTTTTCACCCAGCCAATGAAAGGAGGTGTATTTGGGTTTGATCCATGCGCATCCTTCCACTTCTTGCAAAAGTAATTACAAAATTATTGAATTTGGACATCTTTCTCATTCACAAATACCATGTATAAAGCCTAAATTATTAAATAACTTCTAACCTTCCATGGTCTGGAACTTGCCATGTATTTTCCATTAAAAAAAACTACAGATTTGACTAACGGCTGCTCCTTCTATAACCAAGTGAATTGCAAATTGACTAGCCTATGATTAAAATTTGTCACATCATCACTATTAACAACTTAACAATGACTGTAATATGAATAAATTTTGGCACATTGATAAAATAATGGTACATTGATAAATCCACCCACACATCAAATTGCTCTAATTACAAACATTATGGAAAGGACAGACTTGATATTACTTATTGTAACCAAAGTGGCATTAAGGATATGTTGGTGAGTACATATTGGTGGGCATGAGCATTGCGTAGGGCTAGGGACATAAAGAATTTCACACTAGCCCCTTCAAGTACCTCACCAACATCACCCTCTTCTTCATCAGCATCCCATATTCGACGCTACACAACCTCAAACCTTTGCAAGTATTCAGTTATGAAACTGAGGCACTCATCCTTAATATATCCCTCAACCATGGATCCCTTAGGTTTAACCATATCACACACATAGGTTTTCAAGGTTTTCATGTATATTTCCACTAGATACATCCATCTAATGGAAACGGGTCCACACAAATCTAATTCATCCATTAGATACAACAAATGTGTCATAATGTCAAAAAAAGATGGTGGAAAATGCATCTCTACCAATGCTAAAGAAACTACAACATCATCTCGGAATGAATCAATCTCAGAAGGATTCCAAACCTTATTACGTATATTCCTTAACACTTTGGAAATCCTCATCACCACCATTCAAGGTCTAGGAGCAAGACATCCTCGTAGTGCTAGCAGCAAAATTTGTTCCATCAAAATATGGTAACCATGTGACTTTAGACTACCAAAATTCTTTTTCTTAATGTGTTTCCCCATTGCAAATAAATGTCTTGAAGGTGTTTTCAAATTCTCAATGGTTATTGAAAAAGAGTCAAACTTGATCACTATCAAAACGTATGGGGCTATTGGTTTCAACATCTTACCATCTCTTCAAAGGTTGATGGTAATCAACCACAAATGTGGTTTAATACCCCTACATTGCAAATCACGTCTCACTTTCACACTATCTTTTTCATTTGTCATTGTTTTTAGAATATTTTTAGCAAATTTTTTTTTATAATGCATTACATTTATTGTGAACTGAATTAAAAAATCTTGCATCAATCACAACACCCATTTTTTTCATGGTCAACCTTCTTTTTCAGGGTAACTAGGTTTATTTTCACCAACCCATACATTTTTTAATCTCCCATTAAACCAAAATTAGCACAAAAAATAATGCAATGCAGCCTCTGGTCTAAATTTTATTGTGTATCAGTCATTATATATTTGACCTTTCTATGACTAAAGGCTGCCACATACAGACACAAGGCAACTACAAATTGACTAGCCTATGACTAAAATCTACCTTTGTCGGAGTCTTGGCTGTTCACAAACCTTACTACCAACTTGACATTGACTTGTATATGACTAACATATGTCACAAATGACATGTTTTCTATACAAAAACAATATAGTGATTCACATATCTAGACACTCACAAACTTAAGCAACATAGGTTTTGATTTCAAAGAATGGCAAGCATGACATCACAATGTTCCCCAATGTAAGCACATTTAAAGGAACAACATACTTGTTGATATGGCAAATCATTTAACACATTACGATGCTTCACACCATGTTCTATGAAAGGGTCCCCGGCTCCACCATCTTTGTTGCTCGATTGTAACCAAAACTAGTACTATGCAGTTCGTGTCAATTGTTCTTTTACTATGACAAATTTGGGTCTTAGGTGGGTTTCTAATTTCCTATTGAAATGATTAGCCATTCTCACTAATATGTATGGGTGTCCCTTTGTCAACAATCGGCATGTTCCAGTGTAGGTTTGTTTACCTAGCTCCACTGAGTGTTCACCCCTAAACTTTGGCCCACATATTGGACATGCGACAAGTCCTTGGTGTGTGACTCTTGCAACTGTCCCATACCTAGGAAAATCATGGATGGTCCAAAACAACATTCCTTTCAATGTAAATGACTTGGAGCACAAAGGTTTTTGCACATCGTACATTGGAACTCTAGTCCATATTTGCATTAGCTCTTCAATGGTTGTAAATAAACATCGAAGTTGGAAGATGTGACAAATTCCTTCCAAGAATCAACAATGCCAACATGATGAAAAATTTCTTAGTTGTCAACCAAGGAGTTAAATTGAAATTCAGCAACATAATCTAGGCCATGTTGACCATGTCGAATGAATCAATTTGTATGGGTTGACACCATAAGTAGCAAGTCCAAGATGCACATTTTGTGGATCTATTGCAAAATTAGGGAATTTCTACTAAATGTGTTTCCAAGCCTTTCAGTCACATGGGTGTTTAACAAGGCCATCTAGACTACTATTTTGTGAGTGCCAAAACATTAACTTAAGCACTATAGGTGTCTTAAACAACCTTTGAAGTCTAGGGATTATAGGAAAATGTTGAAGCACTTTCATAAACAATACCTTGTTTACCACATCCTTGTAACAAGGAGACCCACATTTTGGACAACTGACATCGTCTCTATGATCCCCTCGAAAAAAGACACAACCTTTAGGACATGCATGAATATTCTCATAATTTAATCTAAACTTTTGTGTCAACCTTTACAGCATAATAGTTGGTGGGCAAACAATCAGGTTTAAGAAATAAATGATGCCATAAAAATCTATTATTGACTCCATGTACCATGCAAAGGTTCATAAAAAGAATTGTTGCTACCAACTTTGTACACTTGGAGCCTACATACAATTCCTTCATTGCATCCTCCAAAGCCACTGGATCAAAATTGTGCTCTTGTTGGACATTTTCAAAAGATTCATCTCTCAATGATTGTTGTCCATTGTTATCAAATGGAACTTCTCCATTACCATCTTTGTCACCCTCATTTGCTTCTTGTTATAATCCATCAACTACCCTAAAAACATCAACCACAACATCCACCAATTTGTCTTCGAATGAGATAGGATCATCTAGTTGCTAGAATGCATCAACTACCATAACTTGCATACCAATAGCAGAATTCAGAAGTTGGGTTTGTTGTTTTATTGGTCTTTTAAATTCCTCCTCCCACTCTTCATCTAATAAGTCTCTAGTGCATGGACCTATCCAAATTCTAAATCGAAGATCTCTTTCATTATGAATCAAATGCCCCCTCACATTCCCAATTGTATATAAAAAGTGTCCTTTGCATTTGGTGCAAGGACAATGTAGGCATTTCAAATTGTATAATCTTGCCCTTTGTTCTTCCCTAACCCAAAGCTTATCATCTCTATGTTGTTGTTTTTTTACATGCAAAAGAGGTAATATCTGAGGATTACACAAGGCATCTGGAAGGATAGATGCCATTGCAAAAAATAACTACCTTAACTAATTTTGATTAAAAGCCATTCCTAATCACAAAAATAATGTGAGACAAAAATTGGATGATCAGACATTGATCTTAGATTGTGTATAGTGGTGTTCATAGAACATTCAAGACTAGATCATTTGAATTTGGTCCTATTGTATCACCTACTCACCCAAACCTTCATTGAAGCTATGTTTCCATGATTGGAAAGGTCGTTAATGGGCACTCCTCACAAGTTGATTATGTGACTTAGGCATGGTTTCCAATTCATGGTTGGTTAAGTTGCAAGCTATGTTGTTGCGAATGTTGTTTAGGTTGGTATTCCAACATAACATCCCTCCCACTTGTTTTCATGATCTTGTTGTACATTTGCAAATTGTATTGAAAATTTTCAAAATGGGGCTCCAAAGAACAAAATCTAGTTTGAGATTCAAATGTAGCTAAGAAGTATAATTATCAATAACAATAAAACTTGTAACAATCGAATTTTTGAGAACTTGCCTTGTTGGATCACAGTTATCTAAAATCGTAAAACATCCATATGTTGCTATTTTTTGATCTTCTATTTGTGAATATTTGTAAATGCACATTCCTCATAGATCAAAATTGGAAAATAATGAAAAAGTAGAGCAAAGGAACTTGCATAACTTGACTTTGCTTTCTTCTTTTTTGGAAACAGTTACCTTGCATAATTCGCATTCCTATATTCCATATTGATATGTGTTGTGAGGTTTCCCAACTTTTTAGTATGGTTTTTGCCACATTGTGCACCAAAACAATGGTTGTTCAAGGCTTAACTTGAGCGGCAAAATTTAGGGTTAGGGTTCATTCATCCCAAGAATCTATCATTGTAATCTTATGAAAGTTTTCATTTGTCGGGTTTTTATTTTGTTTCAGTACTTGAATGGAGGGATTAGTGTGCACACTGCACACCACATATTGCCTATAAAGATGCACAACGCAAAAAACACAATTACCTTAGATGAGGATGATTTTCTTAACATTAGTGTGTCAATTTACATAGACAAGAAGGGTGATTACAAGCTTTCCAAAGATGCACGTGTTGCATCCCTTGTGTATCTATTGAAGCTTCCGCAAGATGCAACAAATGAATTGTATGTGTTCAATATTTGTCTTGTCTCCAATGAACAATTAAGGACACAAGTTTAGGTTTTGGCATGAGGTTTTGAATTTCCCACTATATTCTTAATCATTGGAGCCTTTTGAGTTTCTTTTTTTGCAAAGTTGTGAGCTTTTTCGCATTTCTAAATGTTTACAACTTTAATGTTTGTTTTTTTCCTTTTGAATGAGTTATGTTTTAGGTTGATCTTGTATTTTCGGTTCTCACTGGGAAGTTACTTTGCACAATGTTGAGTGTTTCCACATAGTAACTTGGCTTGTGTGGTGAAGAGGATTTGACAACACTCATTCCTACTTGAACCTAACTTGCCACTACAACACAGTAAAAGGCTAGCAATTATCAATGGCATGTTGATTCAAAGCATTTTGAATTTTTCAATAATTTGAAAGAAATTATGGACAACGAAGTATCTACAGAGATGAAAACAAATGATGATGAGTACACACCAAGCATAGTGTTTTTTTGAAATTCGAATCTTCTTATTTTTTATGGGTTGAACTCATTTGAAGCTTCCTACAAACTTGTTTTAGGTCTACACAAAAGAAGACTTCTTCTGGTTCTTCTTTTTGTGTCTTTTTTCCAACATCAATATGTAGTTCCATATCTTGAAATATTGCCCAAGTAAGAGAAAAAAAATTTGTTAACATCACAACTAAGTGTCTTGAGATGTAAGTGGGATAGATAGATTGAGGTTTGGAGTAGGTAGGTAAATGAAAAATCACATTTTTGCAATCTACATTATTAAACAAAATATAAATTTCAATCTTAAAGATGACATAATTAAGTCTGTTGGAAAATCTATAGACTATAAATAATATTCTATCTTGTTGATTCCAACTAGATGAACTTGCATTATCCCAATGATGAAAGCTTCATGATGAATAGATTCAACTGGAAAGTCCCTTCAAATTGTTGTTGATTGAAGGTGTATGCCTAGATCTCAAATAGTTTTTAGACTATCTTCAACTCATTCCTCCCACTCGTGCTATCATTGGTGTAATGTCCATAATAAATTTTATTTATGAGTCTCTTTTCTCCTCATTGGAAACATGAATCTACATTCATGCCACTTGTGTTGTCATTGGTGTAGTGTCCATGTAAGATCTTCAATGTCTTTAGTTCATTTTAATTATAATAGATTTGAATGATTGATTGTGGAATTATGCATGTCAAGTTGTTTGTTTTGACATTTGTTTGTAGTAGGAGGAAAAGGTTGTGATGAACCTATGTAATTCAAGTACATAACTACTTGAAATGGCATGATGCATAAAGGAATGATTATTCATAATATCTAAAAGCCTATTTATATATGTCATAATAAGGCCACAAGTGGTTGGATTGAAATCTAAAAATGTGTTTCAATTCATAGCTTGGGTATTAAATTGTTGCAATTGGATGTACTATAGAAAGTGGATTACCTTCAATATATTTGATTTAGATTAAACAACTACTTATGTATAGTGCCATGACACTTGATTTTTGTCTCAATTAAATTTGAGCATAAGACTTAAATTGATTGAATTTTTCTTGAACTTACTTGAAGATATTAGTTCTATCAAATTTTTTAATGTACAAAGTTCTTGTCAAGGGATGGGGGTGGACATGTTTTTGTGGGTGTTGAAAACAAAATCAAATGATGATTTGGAATTTGTGCATGATGCAGTTCAAGGGGTTGTTGATTCATCTACACCAAAGGTGAAAAAACCAAAGGTGTTGCCCAAGACAACCCCTAAGCCAGTAACTATTGTTGAGGTTCTGTCGAAAGTAATGGTAAGTTCTTCAGATCTTCCAAATCTAACCCTTGCACCTCAATGGCAATGGTAACCACCACTTTGACACAATTGCAACCATGGGGGTTGCCATTCATGGGTGCACTTTAATACCCAAGGCCATGGGTACATGTGCCTCAACCGAATGGAAGTCAATTTGTAGGCCAATCTAGTGTTCCACAAGTGTTTGTCAAAGCTGTCATAAAGGTGAATCCAAAAAGCATGGTTAAAACAGTTCAACAAATAGACCAAAAAGGCAAATATGCCATTTTTAAGGCAAAACAAAATGTTGGGCAGAATCCTCACAAGATTAAAGTAAAACCAAGGGGTGAAAGCATGAAAAAAGGAACCAAGGAATGTGTGGATAGTCCTTAAAAATATTTTTTTGAATTTTTATCATGTTATATGTCATATTTGGCCTCAAATTTGATATTCAATTAAAAAACATTGTGTGAAAAATGAAATATAAACCAATAGAAAACTACCACATGGAAAATGCAGTCTTTAAAAAACACTTTAACTATCACAACCCTAGCCTTGGGCCCATGACCAAGGCAAGGGTTTGCAAAGGTGCGGGCCAAGAGTGAAGCCTGAGAGTTAGATTTCATGCTCTCGGGAATGTAAGAGAGTGTGAAGGAATGAACCTACACACTCCCAAGTGGGCTTCCACTTTGGGAATTCAAGTCCCGATGGAATCCTGAATTTTCAGAGGGCGATTTTAGGGGTCATAGACGTTTAAAGTGGGCTCGCATGACCCATTTGGGTACTTGAAACATAAGTTATGTTGAAAAGAAGGGCTGGGAGTCAAATTGCAAATTTGACTCTAGACCACTAAAAGTTAGGAATAGCCCCATTTACTTGCGTGTAGGTGGTGTGCCACATATCATTGAAAAGCTCTCGACGAGGGCTACAACTTGGCTTTAGACCTCATCTCAATTGGAGGTTTGCACAAGAAGTTATGGGCCTCCAAAGTTGTAGGAGTTCCAATTTTGGAAATTTCGGGACTCCCAACTTGACCCGCTTGTCACTTGTCCTAGTCCCCATCCCAAAGTTCTAGCATGCCCCTCTACCCTGAAGTGCTACGAATTAGGGAACATACCCCAATTCCTTATCCTTTCGTGGTTTTCACTTTTGGACTCGCAGTTGAGTCTATCAAGGAATTTGGGGGTGCATCATTAACATTAATGCGACTAACTATTTTTTTCATGCTTTCACCACAAGGGGGGCCATAGATGGGGGATGTGAGGGGAAAAATGTTTGGGATGAAACAATAAAAACCTTAATTCCCCATATTCTAGATATTAGTGTTGTGGAATAGGATGGGCATAGTTCAAAGTCTTTGTAGAAGTTGAGGGCAGCTTTGGACAAAGATTTCGAGTACATGGAAAATGAATTATATGTGATTGGATTCAAGAATGTTGTGAAAAGTCAATTGAAAACATAGTAGTGTATGTTGAAGACACGATACATGGTGGGGAAAAGGGACTACCCAATAAATATTGAACTTGCTCATTGGGAGAAGCAAAAGTCTTATTGGTCCAACCTCGAGATTGAAAAAAAGGTGGAACAAATGTCCAACACCAAGAGCAAAGTGATGAATATGGGTAATGTGGGGCGATTGAGCAAAATAGGGAAAGATGCAAAGTTAATATTTGTTAATCAACCTTACTTTTCTTTAAAACTAAATTATTATTCTCATTTTTTTTTGCTATTAGTTTTGTGAAGAGATTATTGAACTCCATTCATTGTTGTAGAGGAAGAAGAAATAACATAGTCTAAGTTTGACAGAGATTGCAAAAGAGTTTCATGGATGTAAACAAATCTATCCAACATCAATAAGAGATTGAAACCTTGCAATCATTCATTCTCAACTTTTGGTTTATTTAAATTATAGTAGACCTGAATTTCCCATTCTTTCAAAATTTCCAAAGTTTTGAAAGATTTTAATTTTACATATATCTCAGGAGTTCTTATCTGTATTTTTTAATAAGTATTTCCTAGAAGTCTTGCCAAGGAAAAAATTAGTTAGAATTTCTAGTCGTTTATCCATTTTTTGAAGTTCCCAGAGTTTCTTGTCCTTGGTCATATGTGGTGAATTTTCCTATTAATTTTTATTCACAATTTCCAATCAATTTTTTTTTGACTTGTCAAATTTTTTTTGTAAATATAGAATTACATATAGAAGGGTATAGTTTCATTTACTTTATGACAGTAGTGTTAAGAACATGTTTATTGCCCATTCTATTTATCTCATTTGCTGATGTTAATCATTTTGGTGGTCCATATTTTGGTAATGAATTTTTAACACACTATGTCATTTCAATGGAAGTGAATCATAGCTATGTAATAATATGTGAATATGATTCAGTAGATAAAAATCATCTAAACAATGTAGTGGGGTGGATTATGTGCAATAGATTTTATCGGGAAAATTGTCATCTCGAATTATAGCAATTGAGATTAAGCAAAATGAGATAGATGCCAAAGTTGCTTCTATGTTGGATAGTCAACAAATTCAAACCTAAGCCCTCAATGACATTAAGAGTATGTTTTTTCATCTTTTTAGGGGGGGAAAAGGAACATATATGTTAACAATTTTGTTTTGAAACCTCAATCTACTTCTGAGGTACAATCTCAAGTAGCACCTCTTGTGGGACCAAAGGAAATAGTGGCTTTGAAAAATGTGGAGCTGTTAGAAACGTCAATGGTGGGGAGTGGCAATGAAAGGTCATAGTCCCATTTATTGGAAAAGATCATTTTTCAATATGTGGATCGAACAAAATCACCACCACAGAAAACCATAGTAGCATCAATAGAACAAGTGGTGAAGGAAACTCTTATGAAGAAACGGACAATGGCACCTTCAAATGTGGAGGGTGAGGATTGGGTTATTCTAAAACCTAAAGTTACACCAACAAATGTTTTTCTCAAGAATAAATTCTTTCCTTCCAAAATGAATGTGGGTGAAACCTTTCTTGGTCAAAGTGTTGGACATGTAAAATACACATTTTGGTGTGGTGTTAACATTCATTCAATCAATTCTACAAATTTGAAGATGCCATATGGGATGTACATTAATGTGAACATCTTAATTGGAATTGCTTGCAACCACAGATGGTTGGGAAGGAACTACGAGGGAGAATGATTACACCTATTGGAGGGAACCAAAAAAAAACTACATCGCTTCCAGTAAGCACATCCAATTATTTGCATGTTTTATTGGCTTTGTTTGCATTTTCTATATTTTCCCATGTCCTTTAACTTGTGTTAGTTGTAGTGCCATCAAGAAACCAATGTTAATTAATGCATTAACTTGTTGGGTGGAATGTAATTTTTATTTGGACAACTTATGGTATTGGTAAATCTGAAAAACCCGAAGCAGAAGGTTGCTTCTAGCAAAATCAATGGCCTTTGGAGGCTCGAGAAGTTCCATGGTGCCTTTATTTTTGAATTTTGGTTTAAAGTAGACCTTCAAGAGGCTTATCTGCATCATCATCGACTTATGCACCCGCATGAAGCTAATGACCAAGCTTTTGTGCGAGATGTAGTATGCACTTGTACATTGTGGAACTAAAGGTACAACAAAATTATCTAGGTGGATCTATGAGTTTTGAACTTGTGGCATTAATATTTAATGTTTGTCACTTTGTTTCTTTGAAAAACAAAAACTATGTGTTTTTTTTGTGTGAAATAACTTGTAATATGATAATGAGTCAAGGATCACTTGTTTAAGGTATTATGCACAACTTCCATTTAGTTGTTGGTTTGTGTCACATGAACTTGGGATTTGGGGCTTCATTTGAAATTTGATTTCTAGTGGTATTATGTATGAAATGATTAACATTTGAATGTAGAAAGTAGCTAGATGTCCCACTAGTTACTTACAATTAGTTACTATAGAGTTATACATTTCTATGACTCATAACATGTATAACTAATAGTTGTAAATATTTTCTAGCTATTTGGGAAACAAAGAATGACTATGGATGTTTAACCCAATCATTGATGTCGTATTCTTGCAAAATATAAATGACTGTAATGAATTTTATATGACTAACAAAGGTTAGTAGCATGAAAAAAACAACTAGAAAATGACATAGTTATATCATTACAATATGACACAATAGTCATAAACAAATGCATGTACCATCACTTCTAAACGACTACTATCCTGTTCCACTATATACACATGTCAAAGAAACATTCTACCAAGTGCCATTGGTTGAGTCATCAATTGCCATGTGTCCATACTCTTGATTGCCATGTGGAATAGACAATTTATTTTTAAATAAAAAAAAATTCTACATTAACTAATGTATGTCTATAGTATTAATATCAAATCCATAACATGTGTGATGTAATTGTATTCATTTGTAGTCATTAAGCAATTCTTATGTGGGGTGATGGTTACTATGTTGAGCAAAATGATGACAAATCAAATACTTAGACGTGTGTGAATCCATGTTGGCCACGTTTTATCATGTTTGGAGAGGAATTGTTAATCATTTTGTAGTCATTGTTTCTTTTGACACATAGGATGTTGAATCAAATTGTGGACCCCACGAGAATTTAATCAAATCTCCCACATAGGATTGAGGTGGGTGTTGACGTGTGATGTGGGCCCACCTATGTGGCACCTTCTATTTGTTATGATTACAAATGTGTCCATTATGACTAATGGATGAAGTGTGCCATGTTAAAACACTAAGCTTTAAAACATGAAAAAACAAAGCAAATGTTACACTTGCTATGGTACGTGTTATTATGAATGCACCCCCTAGGCATGTAGGGAATGGGAGTTGAAGCCTTGACCTCTTCAACCACACGTATTTTCCAACTCCTTAACCAACTCACCACACCTTTATGTTGTGATAACATTTGTGAAACTTTGTTATTGAAATGTTCCATTTCAAATCTTTTTTGACATTCAAACTTTGAAATGCATTTTGTTCTTCATGTCTTACTTAAATGAAACAAATGAATATTAATTAGTATGTAGTAGTTAGGAACTATATAGTAGCTAGATGATATATGCTACCTAATTAATAGACCTACATAATTACCTAAATAATAACTAATAACTAGTTAGTAAACCTAAATATAATTCTAGCTACCTAATAAATTAATAGGATGTAATTAGAAAGGTAGATATAGGTAGGTAGGTAGGTATAAGTTGATATGTAATAGACCTAGGGTAAGTGAATAGGTATAGGTGGGTAGGTATGTAGGTAGGTATGTAAATAGGTTGTTAGGTTATGTAAGGAGGTAAGGATGTAAGGAGATTATTAAGGTGATTAAGTAGGTAGGTAGGTAGGTAGGTTGTTAAGGTATGTAAGTAAGTTGTTAGGGTATGTAAGGAGGTAAGGATGTAGGGAGATTATTAAGGTGATTAAGTAGGTAGGTAGTTAGGTTGGCTAGTTAATTGTTTAAGGTAGGTATATAAGTAAGGTAAATAGGTATGTTTCAACTAAGTAAGGTATGGTGAGTGGGTAGGTAAGTAGGTAGGTAGGTAGGTAGGTAGGTAGGTAGGCTAGTTAATTGTTTAAGGTAGGTATGTAAGTAAGGTAAATAGGCATGTTTTAATTAAGTAGGGTATAGTGGGTGGGTAGGTAATTAGGTAAGGTAAATAAATAAGTATAAGTGGGTAAGTATGTAGGTAGGTAAATAGGTAAGTAGGTGGTTGGCTAATTATTAAGGTAGGTATGTAAGTAAGGTAAATATGTATGTTTTAAGTAAGTAGAGTAGGGTGAATGGGTAGGTAAGTAGGTAGGAAGGTGAGTAGGTTGATAAGGTAGATATATTTGACCTATTTAACTAGCCTATAACTATATAAGCCTTTAGGTAATAACGTACCTTGTTAGGCTTAACTTGGTTACCTAACTTAAACTATCTAGGTAAGTAAGAATTACTTAAGTTTTATTTAATAGACTACAAATTATGTTAGGTAGGTAACCTTGGCTTAATTAATAAGCTAGTAGGTTAGTTATAATAGGTTAATTAAGTATGTAAGTAGCATTGACTAAGCCTACCTAGCTAATGTCAAATCAGTACGTTCAATTTGATTAAGGCATGGTCATTTTGACTTACCTTTTTCTTTTATTTGTCCCTTTTGACTAGATGACTAATTGACAACTAATCAAAACTATCACTTTAGTCAAATGTACTAGTAAAAAGGAACACATGTCTTTCATCGCCCAACCCACTAGTTAAGATGGACATCACTTCTAGTCAAAACAAACATTTTGGTTAGGTTGAACCTTTTAAAAGGTCATGATTTGCAGTAATGTTTCTTTTGAAACAATCCTTGCACTACCAAATGAAAATTGTGAAGGCACAACATGTCCTCATCGTGGACTTTGTAATTCCTTACATAAACTTTCCAAACTCTACCATAGCTCAAATGTAGTGGTTGTTGGAAAGTGACATCAACAACCACCCCATTTTCATCGTGTAACTTTCAGTCTACCAAAAATGAATGAACATGCAATTTAAACCTCACAATGAACACGTTCAAAACTCTCCACAAAACCATCTATTTCAGTGTTTATGGATAATGGAATAACATTCTTAAACAAAGGACAAAAGATTGCAAAATTCAAATTAGATTTTGCCATGATGCAAAAACTAAAGTAGATTTCACTAAGTAAATTTAACTCAATCCCAAGTGTAGAACTAGAGAACGCTCACAAAATGTTTCTATAATGTTGGTCGTCAAACAAACATTAATGGATTTAAGTAACATAAGTAATTTAAGTGAAGAAAACATTTAAAATTTGTGATAGCTCTAGGTGACATAAAATTTCATGTGTTGGTAAGGTTTAACAATAGTTGACTAAGTAGATAAATGATAAGGAGTTATTGGAATTAAATAATATTTAGGGTTTCCAAGAAGTTATTAATGCATTTAACATTTTAAACATGACAATCAAGATGCTACCTATAGATCCAATCTTGGGATTGTGGAAATGATTTTAAGTCCCAAAAAACCTTATTTATAATTAATTTTGGATTTTCCAATTATTGCAATTTTTTATGGGGTTCTCATAATCCTGTTGGATTGTGAGATTTTTTTTATTCCAAAAAACCTTGAACCCAAATTGCCCATAATGATACATGATTTTGGTGGTTATCATCATTTGAAGTGGTACCTTTTAGTTTTGGGGATTATCAATAAATTTAAAATGTTTTTTAAATGACATGATTTATTGCTTGCAACTTTTTTTAGTTGACTATTTGTACAACATATTCACCACACAAAACATATATGAGAGCATATTTGGTAAAGTTGCCAAAAAAAATAATTGTGTTCATGTGTAATGTCATATGAAAAGAGGATAGTCTAGGATTTTGTGTGTCATGGAAATGTTTTTCAAAAAATATTTTAACCACTATTCGATTTGCATAAATGTTATCGCCAACCAAAAGGAACCTAAAATTGTTAATAAAAAGAAATAAAACACATCAAGATTTGCATAATTGTTGAACTTGCATGTAATTTTTTAAAAAACTCTATTTCATATTTCAAATGATGCAAGAGGGGAAGGAAAAAAACCTAATGTTATTATGGGGAAGGAAAATGAAATAAAACTATCATGAGTAGCAAAAAGGAAAAAAATTTAATAAAGGAAGGAGGGAAAAAAAAGGAAGGAAAAAGAAAATTGATTTATTTTTTGGCGTTGATGTGACCTTTTTTACATAGAAAGAAAGACCTGAGGAAGGAAGGGGGGGAAAGGAAGAGAGAAAAATTAGATGTTTGATTTGGCCTTTCTTGCAAAGAAAAACCATAAGAAGGAGATGGGAAAGAAAGGGACGAAAAACAAAACAGATGTGTGATTTGGCTAATTTGTTGTTTATTTCAAAGAAAACCCTTCGGAAGGAGGGGGGAAAGAGAATGAGGGGAAAACAATTAGATGGTTGATTTGGCTAGCTTGGCCTTTCTTGCATGAAAATCCTTAGGAAGGAAGGGGGGAAGAGAGGGAGAGAAAAAAATTAGATGTGTGGTTTGGTCAATTCACTGTTTATTGTAAAGAAAAACCTTAGGAAGGAGGGGGGCGGGGGGAGAAAGAGAGGGAGGGAAAGAAAATCAGATGTTTGATTTGGCCAATTTAGCCTTTCTTGCATGAAAAACCTTAGGAAGGAAGGGAGGGAGGGGAAAAAAAATCAGATGTGTGGATTGGCCAATTTGTTGTTTATTGCAAAGAAAACCCTTAGGAAGGAGGGGGGAAGAGAAGGAGGGGAAAAAAATTAGATGTTTGATTTGGCCAATTTAGCCTTTCTTGCATGAAAAACTTTAGGAGAGAAGGGGGAGAAAGAGGGGAGGGGGGGGGAAATCAAATGTGTGATTTGGCCAATTTGTTGTCTTTTGCAAAGAAAAACTTTAGGAAGGAGGGTGTTAACGTCATTTGGTGAACTACCAGGTTTTGTTGTGAAAATATGTAGGAGCAGAAAATAAATCTATTTTTGCAACATAGGTATGCAAATAGCTTAAAAGTATTTTCCTATCAACTTATTAAACAAACATTCAACAAAAACAAATGCGAAGCAAATACAAATTCAAAGACCTTACAATGAAAAAATACTTTTAACAACAATTAGAAAAAACAACTTTCAGAATTAAAAAAATACACAAGAACTTCATCAACTTTTGATTACAACACACTTGTTTTACTTCAAAAAGTGAGCACCTTAAATACTATAAAGCAAACTACATCGAAACAGTGGAATAGCCACTTCACCTAATCTAAAAAAATTTGGTTTTAAAAATAAACATACAAATCCAGTAAGGAAATTTAATAAGGAAATCCAATGATACAAAATCTGGTAATGTGTTTCCGGTATAAAATCCAGTAAGACAAATCTGCTAAATTTTCTACTTTCAATAGAAGGGGGAAAGAAAGGAAAGGGAAAAAAAAATTCAAATATCAGATTTGGCCAGTTAAAAGCTTTGGCCTGAGTGAGGCCTTTGACCCCCTCCCCCACGCTCCCCCTTGGGTTTGAACCTGCAACCACCAATATTGTGTTGGAGCAACACACTATACCATCAAGCATGTACTTAAAACGTGGTAGAGAAATCAAATTATATGTGCTACACTGCATTTTATTATATCAGAAACCCTACTTCCACGACCTTTCTTTTCGCCATCCTTTGTATCTTTCTTCACATTCCTTCATGATTTCCGATTCATCTCCTTTTCCTCACACTTTTCCCTTTTTCCAACAGCAAAGGTGTTGTCACAAAGCTTTGCACTTCACCCCAAAAAAACCAAAGCTTCCTTACAATGAGAAGAAGGAAAGATCCAATAGCACTTTCAAGCGGATGTAGAGGCTGAGCTACTCAAGATAAGGTATGCACCCTTCATTTTTTTAATTCCATTCCCAAGCTTTCACACCCATATGCACCAATGAATATGGGTTTTCAGCCTTTTTTTATATCTTCTTTTCATATGCGTCAACACACATACATTTTAAGCTTTTCAAACTATTTTTTTCAAGGAAGTTTTTCTACCTCTCAACTTCTTTGGATTTTTCCAACATTTCCGAAGGTTTCAAGTTTTATGGTTTTGAGTTTTTCCATGTGCGTTGGCGCATATGCATTTGATGTTTTTCAAACTTGTTTTCTTTGGATTTTTTCCCATTTTTCAAACATTTATTGTCTAGATTTTTCCAACATATTGGAAGGTCTTGAGCTATATAGTTTTTAGATTTTCATATGGGTTTTGAGATTTTTTGCTCTAGTTTTTTTTTTTTTTTTTTTTTTTTTTTTTTTTTTTTTTTTTTTTTAATTTTTTTATTTTTTTTTTTGTTTTTTTTTATTTTTTTTATATAAATTTTAAATTTTAATTTTAAAAAAAAAAAAAGAAAAAAGAAACAGAAAATAA
>Ga0116231_10003170_pt1 | contig 34381 bp, 26 predicted proteins | sample S1TSphgellanicum_2_FD_89695 | JGI IMG/M metagenome (GOLD analysis project Ga0116231, IMG submission 89695) | Host-associated microbial communities from peat moss isolated from Minnesota, USA - S1T2_Fd - Sphagnum magellanicum MG | ecosystem: Host-associated > Plants > Peat moss > Unclassified...
CCTTTGGTTAAGACTGTTCTCTTTTCTCTGTTCCCCCCCCCCCCCCCCCCTCCCCCAAGTGGCAAGTGAACACTCTCCACACCAAACACAACTAGAAGAAGAACCCTCCACTTCCTCCTACACCCACAAGAAAAAAAAGGGAGGCCCCTTTACTCGATGACACAACTTCTCATTGGTTGCATGGAAATTCAATTTCTAAGATTGGCTGCCACTATTTTTGGCCTGGAATAATAGCCCTTCCTATGAACACACTACCTATTTTCTAAGGATTCCAATGATATGCTAAGTGAATCTCATATCAGTTTGAAGTTACCATTTGTAGGGACCACTAATTCATTATTAACCCTACAAAGCAAAACCACCCACATCAACCTTTCTTGGTTATTTCTGAAGTCTTCTTCTTGGGTCCATAGTTTACAGTCCAAAAGTGACTATAAAAAAGGCAAAACTTCAAATCACTAACTTTATATTGCCTAGTTCATTCTTCATTCTTTGCCTACTCTTCACAAATGGAGCAGCTGGCTATACTAAAAATGAACTTTGGATAAATTTCAGAAGGGTGGGGGAACTCTAGACTCTAGAGTTATGTATCTCAAAAAGCTTGAACTGAATGTCGCGGATCCACAGGACAGATGTTTTAAGGGGAGGAAGGTATCTGCAAATATAAGATGAGAAGAGAGACAAAAGAGAGAAGCATGATGACCCCACCAAGAATTTTTGCCATACTCGATCTCGTAATCCAAAGCGAGTCCAAAGTGAGAGAGATATGGGAATTGTATACATGACATCTGTTTGTGTGGAGTATCAATTTGGGCTCACCTGGCTTGTTGTTGGTTGCTTGCTGGAACAGATTCTGAGCTGATGATCTTCCTAGGTCCCACCCAGCTCTTACTAGTGCCCAGTTGCTCACTCAACAGCCAAAGCAGAACTCCAAGTTTTCTAATTCGGCATTAGTTACATACATGGATTGAACTCTCTGTACATCCTGACACTGGCCAATTGCAAACCTTGTCAAATGGGTTTGCAGGATAATGTATGACTAATACAAGTAAAATATACGTATAGCTTGTTCATTGCCCAATTGCATAGCCCAATTCCATAGGGGTTTAGGTTTAGGTTTTACTGGAACTCAAATTTTTTATACTAGTGAAGGGTTGTGGAATTGCATAGGGGCTTAGGTTTAGGTTTATAAGGGAACACAAATTTTGATACTAGTGAAGGGTGGCCCACAAGAGCTCATTGAAGAATCTGCCTGGAATAGGGGCAGCTAACAGGGAAGTATGGTTGTCATCCAGAACTTAAGCTCTCAGTACTTGGAACTCTTATCACTTCTTCTCGTTTCTCAAGAAGAACTTGTGAGGTCCCACTGAAGCAAACACTCGACTAGATATTACAAAGCTCCAGCTTACCAGAGTCCAATAATACCATACCTACATCTTGATAAGAGGCAATATACCCTACATCGGATAAGAGTCAAAAAATATTTTCCAAAAAATTAAAATTTGAAAATTAAAAAAGTTTACTTGAAAATCACTCGAAAATTTTCATCCATCATCATTCACTCTCTCAACTCTTTCAACTCCACAATTTAGGAAATGTTACCTAAATTGATTGGTCTTCTACTTTTGGGGGGATTTTCTTTGATGTCCATAATGTGTTCCCAATAAATTACCAATGGGTTCTCAACGTGTTCCCCAAGATGTTCTCAATAGTATCACACTTTTATCCAATACATTTTGCCCAAAGTTGAACTTTCATATATATATATATATATATATATATATATATAAATTACAAAGGGGGCCAAAGGAAGCAACTCTATGCTTCTATTTTGGGGAGTGCCCAATGCTTCAAAAAATTGTGATGGGGTCAATCAAAGTGGCTCCTTCCAAAAAAATAAATTTTAAAATCCTTGTGGTGCCACCCCAACTAATTAATAGAAACAACAATAGGTGGCCCCCAAAGTGAATAAGTACCCTCAACAACAATACGGTGTCATTGCTCTTTGCAAGAAGGAATACTACTTTACATTATATCTTGCTAACTTCCTATGTACGGCAACATAACAATTTGTTGAGGAGTCAGATTGTAGGATTCCTTAGCCCAGTCAAGGGAGCAGGAATATTGTTGCCACTGGAGGGACCTCTGCTTCGTGTTCTTGTAAACATTATTGGGCTCCACATTGGCCCTTGTATTTGGTGATTTGGTGATCAATATTGGTGTTACCCAACTCTTGATCCACATGTGCATGTTGCATAGATTTGGTGCCCCCGGGAAGGGTAGATCCAAATGCAGGTTATGTTATTTTCCTCCATAGAAATGAGGGGCCGGGGTAGTAGCCCCATAACAAAATAGCTTAATGTGTGATTTGGCCTTAAACCGACCCCTCATATGGTATTCACTCTGCCCTTTATGGCAGGTTTGTACTTCAAATTAAAAGCTTCCCTTACAAGTTATCATATATAAAAGATTTCATCTAGATGCATGCACTTGTATGGAACATTGCCATCTCTGCTCATTCATCATCTGCACACATAGTACTTCTAAATGTCACCCACACATTTGGTCAAGTTCGAGCCAAAATTTTCAGCCCAAATCTTACACCAATGTGTCAACTCTTCCCTTTTGGGCAGAGCCAATAAAGACTGACATGAGTTGAATATGCAATCTTGAGACACCTTAACCCTAAACCTTAGCTTTGTAATGTGCCTCCAAGGCTAAGAGGAAGATTATGCTTTTGTAAAGTACCTGCAAATATGAAGGAAGGGGCAATTTAGGTCATGTTTTTGGGTGTAGGGTGAAGCCTTCTCAGGCCGTGGGTTTTGTACTGAGTTTAAACACCACACAAATCATCATGTGATAACTATATACAAATGTGTTTTTTTGTACTCAAAAAAAAAATTGTATGATGCATAGAGTATGGGATTTTGTGATGCGATTTCGAACATCCATGAACAAAAACTATTGCCATCAACTTCATGAGTTTTGTCAAAGAGCCTTCCCATGTTGCACTACGTAAGGCACGTATGTACACTATGTGCGTGGTAGGTAAGGCTCTAGGAAGAGAGCATTATGAGAATAAGGGGCGTGCCCTCATTCTGGTAGTGCCATCCCCCTGAGGCATTACCATGCATAAGAACATTCTAAAATACCTGTAGGGTATGAACTTTTTGAACAACAAAAAGTTCCTCTTCTCTATAAAAGAACTTTTCCACTTGGTACCATGTCCTGCAGCAACAGGACTCTTTCGCACATGATTTTCATATTGCAGTTTGCAATAATCTGATCTTTGTCACCAGGAAAGCCTTGTACAATTTTCAAACTCTTGGCTTCCCTCTTGTACAACTTGGGAACAACGTATTAACATATTTAATTCAATTTTAATCACTTAACCTGCTTTGCACTCCAAGTAGAAGTGATTGCAATTGCTGCAAAAAGTGTTTCAATTTCAATACTGACACTTGGTGGCCAAAGAACCCAACTTTGCTCCTTCCTGGGGCTTCTGTTAGGCTAGTTTGGCCCCCCAAGTGCTTGAAGAAATTGGTTCAGATGTGATGACACTGCCACAGAGGGACAGACACACGCTATTGAAGAGAGAATTCAGCTATGGCCAACCAAGTCCCGAGAACCCAACATACTCAATTTGTGCACAGGCTTTTATGGTACACTCTTTATCTTCAATCAAGGTTTGAGATAGAAGTGCCAGGTCACATTTGCTTCAGTGTTGGCAAATGATGGGGTAACAACTTCTGTCCCAACTTATGTCAGCTTTTTTACTCATTAAGATGATCAAGTTTTTGAGCTTGAGAAATCTATCAAAAAGTCTGTGCAAAATCCATGGTGCAAACAGCTTCAGTGTTTAGCATGCTTGAAATCTGCCAAATGCTATTGCTTGCTTGCTTGCAAAGGGAAAAGAAAAAAGGAACCAGAGTACACACACACACACATTAGTCCTGGAGAACACATCTATATTGATCTGGGGAAGAGTTTTAGATCTCCATGCAAAACTTATCTGCCATTGATGCAGTTATGAATGATACATATCTAAAAAAATCTTTGTCCAATATATCCAACATACGGAATGGTACTTATATCAAACTGGTAAAGCTCTGTACACAAGTAACACAAGTAGTTGAAGAAGAAGACACACTTTCTTCATTGGCTGGAAGACATCGCTGCAAATGGGTGGGTAAGGTCAGTGATGGCAACTGCAGACTGGATTCTTGTGACGCAATCCCACAGATTTTTTCTATTGTATTTGAAGGCAACAAAGTACTAAATAGGCGTAACGAATTCAATGCAGCTCAATCTGCAATGTGCAAAGCATGCATTACTCATATCTTCAATTTTTTATATTTTTATGATCCCTCTATTATGATGATTGTGTTAAGTATGGTCAAGAATTTATATTTTTGTAAATTTAGTGATATGGGTTAGTGTTTTTCTTTAGGTGAAACATGGTTCCTTGAGGCAAATATGTGTAAATTTCTTAGAGAAAGCATGGTTGCCTCGGTCGGGCAAATAGGCCCAACTTTCCTAGGGCAACTTGGCTGCCCAAGAGAAAGGGGCTATGTTCCTTATAATATTGGTTGCAATGGTCAATTAGGCCCAAATTCCTTATGGAAATACCATTGCCTAAGGCAAATGGGCTGAAGTTCCTTGAGAAAACATTGTTTCCCAGGGCAAATGGGTTCAAGTTCCCCAGGGAAATGTAGTTGCTTGAGGGAAATGGGCCTAAGTTCCTCTGAAAAACATAGTTGCCTAAGGCAAATGGGCTCAAGTACCCTGAGAAAACATCATTCCCTGGGGCACAAGGGCCCAAGTTCACAGAGGAACATGATTCCTTAAGGCAGCCCAAATTTCCAAGGAAACATGATTTCTTAGGAGCAAATTGGCCCAAGTTCTTTTGAATGAACATAATTTTCCCCATGCTCTTCTTGTAACTTGAGAAAATTGCCTAGAAAATCTTGGTCAAGTGCCTTTCTCCCCCCCAGGGAGTTTGGGAAAACTTGGTTAAGTCCTTTCTCCTGAAGGAAGTTGCAAGTCCCCCATCTTATGGAGGCAACTTGCTTGAGAAAATTGACTAAGGACTACTACATTCATTTGTAAAAAAAGAAAAAAAGAAAAAAAATTGAACCCTAGACCTTTTGACTGAAGGGGGATTCTAAACTTGTTGGGCACAAATTTTCAAAAGCTTGTTGGATAGTAGCCTGCAATTGCATTGAGCTTGGTGCCACATTTGACTCCTTACACATGTTTAATGCTTGCATTTGGAGTCACCATATTTTTGTCAATAGCCCTCTAAGATTTTTTTAAAAAAGACAAAGAGTAGATATAAGAACCCTCCTCTTCCTACACCTTGTGATTTACATAAGTATAGGCTATATAAAATTTCTCATTGTGCCTTAGAGTGGGTAAAGGCCATGGTTTGGGACGTTCCACAAATTGTGGGGCCTGACTTGGGCCAACACCTTGTCCTAAGCCTCTTATTTTGGGAACGCTCCCCACCTTAGGTCTTTAGTCTTCACCCCCATACTTCAAAGACTGACTGCTGACTTCAAATCTTTCCCTAGTTTGCTCTTCTTCTTTGTATTTTGGACTTGTTTTTTCTGAGTCAAAACTTTGGTTGAATTTTTTTGCATAAAATAAATATACCCAACAACACAAAACACAAAAGGGAGAAAACTACAAGAGAGGAATAATTTAAATGGAAATAAAAAAAATTTAATAGATCCTCAAATGTAGATATATATCTCAATTGGGCATTTAAAAACTTAGTAAAGAAATGGTTGGAGGACATTGCTTCATAACTTATGAAAATACTTGTTTAGTGTGAGAAATTACAACTACTATCAATATTATTAAATTATAATTACTATCATTATTGTTATTTTCACTTTTTTAATGTTATTGTAACATTTTTCTTCATTTCTTTCTATAACTCCTTTTTTGTCTTTATTCTTTCTTTCTCTTTTCTTTTTTTCAACCCTTCTTTGGCTCCTTTTTTTTCTTTTGGGGTGTTTTCCTTCTCTTCTTAACTTTTTCTTTCTTAGGGTGGCAAGGAAGGGAGAAATACAATATAGTTAGTTACTTTGGGAAGATATGTCTAGCACTTTAGTTAGGTCTAGGTTGACCAGTAGGTGTTGTTAGGTTTATTGTTTGTTCAAAGATTTGCCTTCACTGAATTTTAGAATGCTTGTGATAAGTTGTCAGGAAGGCGATGTGAATGAGTGAGTGGTTCATTCAAAAGACAAGAGGTTAGTTTTACCCTCTTACTAACTCGACACTCTTGTTCCCCAAATGTTGTCCCTTCAATAGAGTTAGTGAGAGTCATAGTGAGTCGTTGGTATAGTAGAAAAGGCATCACGTGTGACCAATAAACCACCTTGCCAAACCCATCTTTTTTTTATGTCTCCATGTGTTCAATATTTGTAATTAGTAATCACCTTCCATAGTTGTTCTAAAAGAAGGTGTTTGTTGCCACACATAGTGAATTTACAATCACTTTAAGTCTTTCCTTGTTGTGAAGGTTATAAGCAATTGATGCTTGAAATATTCGGTTCTCGATTTGCTATGAACATTTGTCATGAAGACATTAGATGTTGAAGCCTGAAAGCTAAAGTCTCTCATTATTTGTAATCAGAGTGATTCAAATCTCATTTACCAAACCTTAACAAGAGTTTCCAAGATCATTAATAGCAATTTGCTGAAATATTTAGCTAGCAATTTGTGTGATAACCACCATATTGATGGCTAGCAAAGGAACTGAGTAGTTCATCATGTAATGGCTCTTCCCTTCATGGCAGGTTCAAACAAAACTCATGAGAGATGATGAAATTGTGCAGGCAACATGCTTTGACAATTGAGTAGAAAATGAATCTGATTAAAAAGTAGTGAAGACAGTACAGTAAATCTTTAGGTCCCACCCCCAAATTGGTTTGCAATTCAAGCCAAAATTATATCTCAAAATCATACAAAAGTGCAAATCTCTTCTCTTTGTGCAAAGTGAATGAAATTCAGATATTATTGTCAACCTAACGAGGTTATGACAATTGCAATATACATGCTAACTAGTAATGCCCCAATTCATTTTTCAAACAGAATTATAACCTAATGCATAGATCATCAAATTATTAGCTAGATAACTTCATTGTAAACTTCGCAACAATGGTTGAGGAGGTGGCATAAATGGAGATGCTAAATGTGCAAACATCACCAACATTGATTCTAAAATCAAGTTTACTTATAGGGCTCATGAAGATGGACACACTACAAAGGTACCAACAATCAATTTGTCCATGTGCAAGCAACCTTGTACATTTCATGCCTAGTGGATTTTGTGGTACAATTTTGTGACATCAAAACCTAATTTATATGGATAAAAGTTTATACAAAAAGTTTCATCACAAGTGGATCCGTTTAACACTTTAAAAACCTTATGGTTCCCATATACCCCAACTAATTACTCAACTAATGAATTAACCATACTAGTCCACCTCTATTGAACAATGACAGTTTCTAGTGTTGAGGTAGGTAAGGCATGTTATAAATTATAATTTGTAATAGTTCCTTTGCAATGTGTGATATATTTGTTTTTAATTAAAAAGTTCCTACCTGTTAGGTATCACAATTTTAATCTAAAAACGGCAAAAGCTTTATGTGCAGTAAGAGTAGCCCATATAGTCTAGTAAGACCCCCTCCCCTTGGGACCTTAGGTAAATTGAAACACTTATGGGACTACTGATTTCTAGTAAGTTCAAAGTCAGGAGTATAACTTTCATATAGGATTAAGATTAAGTTGTTAGAAAGGCTACCAAGGAGGTGGTAAGATTAACAAATTGCTTCATAGGATGTCGTTCCATACAACAGCGTTTTGTTGTTGTATTGAACATTGAGGTGGAGACCACTTCTTTCTTTGTGAATTTTTTTTCTACTGACTTGGATTGAATAATATACAAAATCTAGATAACTGGGAAATTGGTATTAGGCTTTGATTTCAATGAAGCAACATTGACAAATATAACAATATAAGGCATGGACAACCATCTCAATGGGCAAAATTTAGAAAGGTTGGTAGTTATTTGGATTTTACTCACTAAGTGGAATTATGGAGGACGAATGTCACAAGTTGCTTTATGCAACATTAGTGTCATCCAAGTTTTGAGACAATAATAGGACATTCGGTAACTTGTTACTTAGATAGGACCAAGACATGATAGTTTATTGTTATCAAGTAATTGGAGAAATTTCTTAAGTGTATTTGGAGCACATGTTCTCTTAGTAAGTATCCTTTCTCTTTCTAGGAGGGATCTTATGTCTATATAGCTTACTCGTGCAAGATGTCTCTCCTTGTTAAGGAGTACAAATGTGGACTTTAGTTGTATTCTATCAGTGTTCGCAACCATTCACCAAACAAGAACAAACTATCATATTTAGTGCAAACCATAAAATCTTCTTATGTCTTATGATATATATATGTTTTAAGATTCATAATAATGTTTGCATCATACTTGAGGTTAGTGTAAAACATCGTCAGGTATTCCTTAAATGCAGTCCAGACTCAACTATGGCCTCATCCTAGGCCCCTTATTTTGGGAATGCCCCTATCTTGGGGCTTTGCCCTACACTTATAAGTTGAACTAGTTTTCTATCTTTTGGTAATGTGTTATTTTGCAAGAAATGATGCCAAAAGAAAAATCTGTAAGAAGGGTGCCAAGGAAAATCCCACCCTACTATGGAAACTAGTACTAGAGTTTGCGGTCTTCTATTTTATTAGTGAATTAATGGTGTCCTGATTGTTATGTTCTTTAGTGACATGTGTTCTCATGCTTTTATTTGCCTTGTACTTCATGTGGATGGGTTCCCAACCATGCCTTTTTTTTCTATACAAGGTTTTTCTCTTTTACTACTGTAAACCAAAACAACATTTCCCAGGTTAAATGTAGTCACTAAGAGGATTCCCCTCAAGAAGGTGAACCTAATTTAGTCTTAGGGTGGGATATTTACAACAAGTAGAAGCAACCTAAAAGAATGGGGGATTTTAGTTTTAAAAATGGTACCAATGTGCCAAGGCATGCAAAAATAAGGGAATAGCATCAACCTTCCTTGAATGAAGGAATGGACTAGGACAACTTTCACACTGAAATAAACCTACTCATAATTCTATCGTACTTGGAAAAGCACAAATTATCCTTCTTTTTGGGTGGAGTGGTATATATATAAAAGTTGGAATGCAAATATTTATAGGTTGTACAAAGCCCTAAAATGGGGGCAAGAGTGAAATGAACCAGCACCTATTATTAGTTCACAATGCAGGATGGATGGTATGTGGACAGGAAACACTTTCTCATTGTATTCCTGTTCCATAGCTAACCACAGTCACTAACCACAGTGGTTAGCTATGTACAGCATAAGGGGTCAACAAATGTCTTCAAGTGGTTGGAGTATGCATTGATTTACCAATTGTGGGTATGAACACAAAATATTTTATTCCCTTGAGAACTGGGATCAAATTCTGGTTAAAGGGTGATTAACAACTTCAGGTAATGTCAAAAAAGGATATTAGCTAGTCTGAGTAAATGAATGAGTGGTGGGTTTAGTACTTAGAGGTGGTGTACCTAGAGGAATGGCTCCAGTTCTCTACATGCAGGTTCAACACTTGCATGTCCATACAAATTGAAGGCATTCATTCAACAGCTACCTTACAAGCAGTTTCAAGTCCTAACATGCATTAAAGAAAACTCTATCTGTCTAGCAAAAAACATATTCTCCAATAACACTATATATATAACAGCATGATTATATGAATAAATAATATCATGAAAGCAGAATACCCAGTTATTACACCCAACACTTAGAGTGAAACTTGAAAGCCCATTCCAAAACAAAAGGTGAATTATGGGTCAATTGTGGCTGCACCTTTTGGTCCAATAATTGTTGTTTGCTTGCTCCTTTCCTCAAATTGTCATAGATCTGAGCCTAAATATATGCTTTGTCCCCCAAATACAATCTATTGCAAAGAAGACCACCATTATGGCAACAATTGAACAGTTATCTTTTTTCTTCTAAAGAAAGAACTACCACCCATTTCTCCTGACTACATAGAGTATACCCTTGATGCTGCTTACCAAAAATTCAATTCAAAGGGATCAAGACTAAAGGTGCATTCACACTTGGTGTTAGGGACTCAAGTTTTGAGTCCCCTAAACACCATGCGAGTCATTTAGGACTTTAACTTATTTATCATGAAGATTTTATATTAAGCTAACATTCACTTAGCATTAAGCCATCACCCATTTAACATTAGGTGCCACCTAGGATGCCACCTAGATTTTCATTTGACATTGATTTAACACCAAGTGTGAATGCACCATAAGACTCATTACCTATGATAAATAAACGACCCATTCCAAATCCAGTTGGCTGAGGCTTTCTGTCTGCCCCTTTTTTTTTAACAACTTTGTACTGCTAACAACATGTGCAGGAAGAACTGTAATAGTTCTTTGAATTCTTGGTGAACTCTACTCCTTTACAATACCTAAGCTTACATGCTTTTTACTTTGTCTCGAACGACCCATTAAGCAACTTTCCTTGGTCAAGCTCAAGGCAGTCAATGATCACTTCCTAAACGTTTTCCAGTTGAAGAAAACCAACTGCATACCAACTTGCAGTTTGCAACTTTTTGTGTCAAAAGGAACAGTGTAACTCTGGGGAGGGAGCCAAAGGTATATCAATTGTCAATCTATTTCTCAACTACCTTAGCACTTCTCATTGCTACAAAAGCAGGTCATTCACTAGTCCTCAACTAAACACTGCTATCTAGTGCAAGTTTTGACTCTCCACCTGCATGAAGGTCCAGAGTTTCTTTATCAGGTCAGATACATAGCCCCATAAGGAGAAGGCAAATGGTGCGTTATAGTGGGCCAATCTTACTAGCTTTACCACAGTGCATTGCAGTTCATTTCTGGGTTGTGGTGATGGGTAAATACTAAATACCTAGCTAAATACTCTAAACCGTGACATCATCAGCCCAATCTGGGCTTCTGGGTCATATAGATCATCAACACATCAACATGAGCATACAATGAAACAATGCGAAGCAAGTTTGAAACCACAACCCAAAAATTAGCTGGTTGACAACACACAAAAGAACTATTACATGAGTTTGTCTAGCCTCTAGTTCTTGCTTGTGAAGGAAGGTCTATCTTAGACAAGGTCAAATAGCTTTAGGAGACAAAAGCTGCTTGTGCATAGAGAAGGAGGCTTAAAGCAACAACAAAATCATGGCTGATACAACTTGAGAGATAGAAGACACAATTGGCCTTAGACAAACTAGGAGAATTCCAAACTAGAAAAGTAGGCTTGGTAATATATGTAGCCACTTGGCAGGGATGATTACCCTTTGGAACAAGCTACAAACATCAAAATATTAGAGTTAATCTAAACAAACAACATTCACACCATGGAACTTATCTTAACTACCTTTGTTGGTAGTGGGTAGTGGCTAGTCCATATAGAAGCACCATGAAGAAAGAATAATAAAGAGGAATGCAAAAATCCCTTGTTGGAGGGCACTCAAGAACTCAAAGGAATCCAAACTCCTTTGAGTTCCAACACAATCACCAATAGCCCCTATAATACAAGAGGGAAATGGAAGGTAAGTGCACTACGTTTAGGGACTCAAACAAACAAGGAAAAAATTGTACCAAATTGCCTAAGGACAATTCTACCACCTATAACAAAGGCGTATGTAAATACACACACAAGTCTCAACAACAACACATGTTATTGCTTCTCCATACACACACATCAAACACATCATCCTCCTAAAGGCAAAAGAGAGCTCCCCTCCTTCCAACATAAATTTCTTGCAACAATAACAAACTACCTCCTATAAAATTGTCAATAGTTCACTATCTTGTCCAAATCACTCCACTAGATCCTAAGGTAATGGTACTAATAAAGTCACTAATTCTTTCTAGAACACTAGCTAAACTTGGCATCACATCCACAAACAATGGAGGTAATACTTATTCTACCTAGACTACCAATAATAATAAATTATTGGGTCGCCGTAGTAAAGCTAGTCTAGGATTTATCTCACTAACATAAACTATCTTCCTTCTAATCTAAATCAAAGTTGCTAAGCAAAAATCATGTTAGCATGCCCAAAAATAGTTGTATCCTAAAGGAAAACGCTAATTATAATGGTGGTCCTTTAGGTTGATGAATTTCTTTCAAAAGGAGAACCTTTCACAAGATGTTATCACACCTTTAAGTGAATACCAAACAAAAGAAGAGAAAAGAATTTTGGGGGGGGGGGTGCGCATTAGGTTGGAAACCATGAATGTTACCAACATGTATATCATAGGTGTCATTCCTTTCATTAAAAAAATCATTAACCCCTAAGTAAAAGCATGTTAGGGTGGACCAAAAATGGAATATCATAGTCTTTTTTTTAAGTCCTTATTTTTTGTATTTTGAGTGTTTTCAAAGCTTAGTGATCGGGTTTTATCTTCAAATTGATTCAATTGATAGAGTTAACATATTTTTCCATATTTGCATTCAAATTGCATTTAAAACTCCTTTTAAAGAAAACATTAGTCTTGAATAGATCAATCTTAACATCAAAATGGATTTTGTCATTTTTAAAATTTTAAAATCAAATATGATCTAATATTTTTGTGGTTAAAATAATTCAATAGTTGATTTTTTAATCTTAAATGTTATCAACTTTCAAAGTGTTATGTCCCAAAGTTTCAAAAAATTGTATTAACACGTTGTGAAAAAAAATCCACATTCAATTTACATGGATTGTGATAGTCCATATTAAAGTTTTTAGGATTGACCAATCATTATTTTGGTACGTTTTTTTCATCGTTGAAAGATTTCATGTGTTAACATTTTAATAAATCATGACTTTTCAAAATGTTCAACTTGATTAAAATGCATGCAATGATTAAAAGGAATGTTCACATTGACTCTAACATTGGGCATGAAAAACACATTGCTTTTTCAATCGATAATTTTGAGTAAGGTGACCTTTTGACCATGTGTCAATCCAAACATTTGTCAAAAGTGACAAAAAATAAATCAAGATTGCCATACACATTGTAAGTTAGACATAGGTAGGTCAACATTGAATTGGCCATATTGAGTTGACACTTAGTCAAATCAACCATGCTTACCAAGAAATACCTAGCCCAGTTTACAATTTTATTATATATATGAAAATAATAGTTATATAAGTAATAATTATAATTTAATTATAAAATAAATATAGCTAGCCTAGATGATAATTATAAAAATATTATAATATGAAAACTATAATATATTAATATATCCTAGTTAAGTAATTGAGCCATAGGTAGGCAACAAGGTAAATAAGTGGGTAGGCTAAGGCAAGGTAGGTTTTGATTACATGTAGGTAGGTATTTGTAGTAAGTAAATAGATGGCCAATACAACTACCTACCTACAACCTACCTAGACCTACTTCCAACCTACAATGTAGTTATTACCTACCTTCATCACAAAGAATCTCATCTTTTCAAAAGGCATAGGCCTAGTAAGCTAGTTATGTTAGCCTTACTTACTAGGCCTAGTCTATTTACCTAGACTTAGTAGGCTAGTTAAACTAAGTTAAATAGATCACCTAGGTTTAGTTAATAGGCTAGCAAATTATTATAAGCTATGTAGGTAGCCTATACCTAGCTAATAGACTAAGTAATTTTGCTAAGTTAAGTTAAATTAAATAGGTAGATTTGGTTTAAGCATAACTTAGGCTAGCTAGCTAGCCTAGGTTTGTCATAGGTGGTAGGATTTGAAATTGAGTTACCACATCAAGAACAAGTAATTCCTAAAACTTGTAATATTATAATTGATTTTACAAAGTCCTTGCTAGCTAGTTTTGTATGTTGTTAAATTAAGTTAAGTAGGTAGCTTAGGCCTAACTAGTAGGTTAATTAACTAAATTAGATAGGTGGTAGGATTTGAAATTGGGTTATCAAATCCAAATTCTTTAAGGTGTACCAAAATTTTGTCATAGCATCACCCTTTTCTATACTCTTTTACCTTGTCCTATTTTACCATACTTATGACACAAAGTGGATGATATTGATGGAATCTAAAATTGTGATGGTTTAAGATATTATATTATAAATTATTTAACATCTTTTGACTCATTAATATTGATGGGGAATTAAAAGGAAAAAAGAATTTGTTAAAGATTAAGTCCTTTTCATTTTGAATGGTACACCTTCAAGCATTTTCACCGAATAAAAGCATGGTAAAGTAGATAGTTGGTGATCCTTGTCACAAAAAATGACAAATATACATAAGTAGGTTTTGATGTATTGAAAGTAGAAATATTATTATGTTCTAAAATAAATATATTACTTTACTTTATCGTAATAAAGTTCAAGAACCGCAATTTTAATATGCATCTATGTAGATTTCAAAAAAATGAACCTACTTGCATAGATTGGGTTCAGGGTTTAGGGTTTTACAAAATTGGTTGCAAGTATATCAAATATTGATTTTTTTGTACTTTAAAGTTAATAGAGACTTAGAATATACTTATGTGCTTTCAAATTATACAATTTATAGTCATAATATATCAAACTTTCTATGTAAAAGTTAATTTGAACACCATATTGACAAGTTAGTTTCAAACATACTTGTTACCTACTTTTATTATACAAAAGTTATTGAAATTTTGTATTCAACTTACCACAAATGCAATGGAGGTCCTAATGGTTTTATATTTCTACTTACAAAACTTTTTTATCTACTTTTTTATGCATATGTTAAAAATTGCTTCAATTATAAACTAGATTTTAGGTAGACTACTTTCTTGGTATATTTTACCATGTTTTTGCCCCACCCTACCATGTTACTTGAATAAGGTCCTAAGACTTGCAATATTGAGAATTGATTTTTTAAAATCCTTGCTAATTATTTTTTAAATCGTTATTAACCCTTGATAAAAATCGAGAAGGGGACAAGGGAGGAGACAAAAAAAGTTATTCTAATTTCTATTATTGCATGGAAGGAACTATGTTGAAGAGCTTTCTACTTTAATTTTATTCCTACTTCAAAGTTAACAGGGTTGTGATAATTAGTGGTTATGATTGACTTTGACAAATGAAAACATGGAATGGTTTGAAGATTTGAGCATTTGAGGATCAAAGGTTGAAGCAATAATTATTTTTGGGGTTGTGGTGATAGAGGTGATGGTGTATGGATGTTGGGATTTTCCTTTGAATTTACATTTTTCAAAACAAGTTTGAAGGGACAACAGCATCATTATCAAATAGGTCACAAACAATTAGACATATTCTTGGCTTTGACAAAAAAAAGGATTTGGAGGTGTATTAATATCCCTATAGCCTAAGCCTTGGCATAGTTAGTAAGATATTTAATTAACTTGACTATATAGCCTTGGCCTAGCTTGTGGGTTATCTACTTTAGGTTAAGTGGGTAAGTTAGGAGGCTAAATTACAAGTATTAGGCTAGCCTAACTACCTACATAGTAGGTAAGTGGGTAGGTTAGGTTAAACTAGGCTAGGTAGGCTAGGTCTAGGCTAGATAAAAAAGTAACTAAATGTAATACTTGTATGTAGATCATGACTAATACATTTACCTACCACTAGCTTACTTTATATTTATACCTACCTACCTACATATATATTACCTACCTCCAACCTTTCTACCTATTACTTACCATCATAATGTATCAAAATTTGGAATAAACATGTCAAATGAATAAATTGAAAAAAAAATTATCAACATATATGGGGTGGTTGATTGATTATGTACATAATCAAAAATTTCCAATATCACTTTTTTTTATAGGATTTGTGCAAAAATCATAAAACAATATGTCCATGCAAAATCCATGGGCTTCAAAGTGTAAAAATGACACGAAAAATATATTGTTTACTTCCATTTAAATGATGCGTCTTTTCTACTTATGATGCCTTGATGTGAAATACATACAAGTTACATTTTAACTAAATATGTGCAATTATCGTGATGTAATTTTGCATAAAACTATGTAATTTTTGTGTATTAAACATGAACACTCATACATGTCATTCAAAAAAAATGTCTTATCTATTTGAATATTTAAGATATTGAATATGTACAAATATCATTCATATAAACCATAACATGAAATTCATGCAATCTTTGTATTAACCCACAAAAATTGAATTTTACACAAAATTTGTACAAACCTATGAAGCTTAATAAGTTTGTGTAATGTTACTCACTTATATGTTGAGTCCCAATGGTTTTCCAATTAGAGTTTTCTTGGAATTCCTTGGAGCTTTGTGACATTGAAATTGTGCCTTGTGTATTTTTAGTAAGAATCCAATATAGGTGAAATGGTTTATTGAAAAAAATATAAACTTTCGCAAAAATTACATTAATAAATAGGAATCTAGTATTGGCATTTGTGTCATTCTTTTATGGAATTATCATGTCCAACTTCCTTAGGAGTGTCAAAAACTCTCAATTGGTGTTGATAATTTGGGGAGTGATCATTTCATTGTCCTTTGAACATAATCAATACCTTACATATTATCTTGAATTTTTCTTGTAAGTTTGATTGGAAATTTAAATGGGTTGGAATGCAAGTATTGACCAACACCTCATTTCCTTAATTCCAATTAGGTTGAATAACCTCCATCCTCTTCCAATCCCTAGTCTAATTCTAAAAATACTATTAATCGGTATTGATCATAGGGAAATGCTCATTTCCATTTCCTAAAAAAATTATATTTCAAAAGCTCTTCAATTTGTGCCAAATACTTGGTAGATTCACATGGGTGTTGCTTGGAATGCAAGTGGTAACTAACCACCCATTTCCTTGATTCCACCAAAAATCTAATCTAATTCCACATATACTTTCAATTGGTACCAACCATAGGGGAGTGTTCAAATCCATTTTTCATTGAACCCAATAATTTCATTCTTTTCTGAGTTTAAAAAATGTCACATGTACCTCAATTCATGCCAACTATAAAGTAAAGTCACATGGTTTTCTCCTTACAATCCAAGTGGGAACCAATAATTCTTAGGTTGAATATCCTCTGGCTTCCTCCAACCTCCAATATAATTCTCCAATTACTTTCAATTACTATTGACCATGGGTAGTGTTCAAATCCATTTTTCATTGAATTAAAAAGATTTAGTCTTTTTTATACTTTTCAAGTGTCATATGTATTTCAATGGATGCTAACTATAAGGTAAAATAATATGGTTTTCTCCTTGGAACCCACCTCCTTGATTCAATCTTTTTGGGCTAAATAACCTCCAACCTCCTATTTAATTCTATAGATACTCTTAGTTGGTATTGACCATAGGCAAATGTTCACTTCTATTTTCCATTGAACCTAAAAATGTTCAATCTATTCTTGGATGTCCCATTCGATATATGAAATACCCAAGTTGTAGGTGCATAATGATCTTATTGAGGAATAATTTTGATATCTCATAGCTTGTATACATCGATTGATGGTTTAATTCTCCTATCCTTGAACATCTTGAAAATTTCTATCAACATTGGCCATTAGCTTTTTGCTAGGTTTTTTTCTTATAATCTCAAAGGACCTTGATTATTAAACATTGTCATAACTTTTGATTTAAAAAAAATTCAAACTAGATTTGTCAAGTCAAATTCCTTTTCCTATACCCAAAACCCAAAACCATCAAGTTTTGTAATTCCTCTATTGCTTGCCTTATTGAACTTTTTGCATTCCTATAGGGTATGGGGTCATGTGAGATGACCATTGAGGGTATCCAAAAGAGGAACAAGTTCAACACCAATGAAGTCTTGGGGCGGTTCAAGATGAATCCAAGGAGGAAGGTGCAAATGTGCATTCCACTCTGCTATATGATTTCAATGCTAATAATGTGCCATGCTTTCAAGATTGACATTTTGAAAAATGGAAAAGATATTTCAAATGGGTATCGATAGGGCAAGAATCTTTTCTTTGTTTCACCAATGAATTGGCATGGTGACAAGAAGATTGTATCTAACTTTGAGGACTTTTGGAGTTCTTTAGGGAGGGAGAAGAACGACAAGATCAAAGATTTTTTGAGGGGGGACCTAGATTTCTCAAGATTGTTTTGCAAGATGTTTCACCTCTAGTATGCCAACCACAAACTTCAAGTGTGGTTGCCATACATAAATAGGGTGCACTCAAACCAAGAGGAGTGGCACATTTGCATCGACAATTTCATTTTGGACACCAATAGTGGGTTGGTGGAAATGTTCACAACAATGATGAATCTCAACAATGGGGTATCTTGTTTCAAGAATTGTTCTAAAATTAACTTCACAAGAATTATGGTAATGACTCCTCGCCATGCAAATTAGTAGAATTGGATCATGTGAAGCCATCTTTTGAACACGATACCTTTCAAGTAGTTCAAAGATGTCATCCTTGAATACTAAATAAGAAATGCAAAGTGAAGACCCAAAAGACATGATACAACCTCAAGTAGGAGGTTTTTTTCAATTATATGTACAAGGCAAGAAATTTGCATCAATTTTTTTCAATTTTAACATGAAAAAGATTTCTGTCCAATTCACAAGTGTGGGGATTCCAATGTGTAGCAAGAGCTTGTTGTTGTAGTTTATATTGTCCATTAACATTATTTTGCTGATGTGATTTATCCAAGTGAAAGAAACACCGACCACTTAGAGTCCTTCAACACGAAGGTAATGGAAGTTGTTTGAAAGGAACATATGACAAGGTTCCATAAACAATTACTTGTGTGTGAGCTAGCTTTGGGCCCAAAGTTCATGTGTAGCAAGTTCAAGTTCATTAATATATGAACCCTTAGTTTGAAATGTTCATAAAATAGCTCTAGATGTTGGTGTCTACTTGTGTGAATAATAAACAGAAAGTTCATTGGTTCAAGTAGTGGAATTAATCTAGTGTTTTTCATGAGGTTGGCAACAAATTTCCCAAGTACATGGTTTCTTGGACTTGATTTAAATGATAAGTGGTTTCATAAGACCACTTTTTGGCACCTAGTTTCAAACACTAAATTAAAATTCCTCAATATTCAATCTTCTAAAAATACCTTGAAATTATTGGAGGATCCCATGATATTGATTAGGTTTGGTGTTTCGTTTTTGCAGATGGAGATTGAGGCCAAGAAGCCCATGGATTCCATTGTTCAAGACCTTATCTCTATTGACTAGTTAGTCCATGTTATTTTACTAACTAACTAAATTCACAAATGGAGGTTAGAGGTTAGATTTTTTCAAGAGTTTAGGCAAAAGGGAGGTATCATGCAAGGAAAACCATGGGAGTCACAAAATGGTGCAATAGAGGCGGTGAAATGCATTTTGCATAAATAATGTGCTCTCTTTAACCACATTTGATTTTTTTTCAATCATGTTGAGGACCCCTTTGGTCAATGTCGATTGAGGGGGGAATTTTCTTTAGGCTAAGGTTGGATGATAGGCATTAACCTCTTGGACAGTATTGATTGTTGGGTGTTCCCCACCCTTGGTTTGATATCATCATTGGGGGTACTTGGTCCTTAAGTTGGTGTTGATCGATAAAGGTTGTTCATGGGCCCCTAGGTGAAATCTATCCCAAAGCAAATAATTCATTAAAAATAAATAAATGGAAATTTAAGGGGGAAACCTCCTACATTGAAAAAACAAACATAGTAGATTATAATCTACATGTTACCTAAGTATATGCAATTATTAATAGGTACTTTCCTATCTACTTAAGCTAACCTCCCTATAATTTATCTATTTATGTAAGTAATGTAGAAAAATTTAGTGCAATATGTTGAAAAAAAATTCATGGATGTTAATTATATGTTGGTCCAAAATCATGTTCATTACAATATGTTGTCAAAAAAAAATCACCTTATGGAATTATTATTTTTGTTATCTTGGGTTGTGATAGTTTTGTTTGCCCCTTTGGAGGCTCACAATAAAAGGACTAAAAATATGATAATATTAATATTAAGTGCACCACTATTATTTTAAACTTTTTTGCCTCCCACAATTGTTTCAAATTTATTAGAGTTAGATCAATTAAAAGTTCTTTTTTCATTCCATATCAAAGACATTCATTAAGAAGAAATATCATTATTATTTTACACATTTCCACTTCTCTCAACCATTTTAGAATTAATAAAGTTAGATTAGCTAAAAAAATTTCCCCCATTATTACTTCAAGACTTTCATCAATAAAAAATATTTGGTTCTTAAAAGTCAATGTGTTCAAATAATATGTTTATTTTTTTGCCACAACATTATGGTGGATTTATTAAATGTTGAAATTAGATGTGTTCAAATAGTATGTTTCTTTTTTGCCACAACATTATGGTGAATTTATTGAATGTGGGAACATGATGGATTTGTTGTGGATAGCCAACAAGGTGTGATCACAAATAAATGAACAAAAAAACCATGTTAGGCAATCAAAAAATTGTTAATTTTTCAAAGATATTTATGTAATGCCACTTAAAGGTCACGTTGATCAAGGAAATTTGTGCTAAATAATTTATATGAGTGTTGAATTTTAAAAAAAAATCATAAATTGAAATTTGATTTTAATAAAGGACTTTTGAACTTTAATACCCCAAAATTAGCACTATGCTAAGGACTTTTTAAATAAAGAAATTTTGATGGGAAAAAATTGAAATGATGACAACCTACCATTCATAATGCACATATGAAAAACATTCATAATTTAAAAATTGTGGTAGTTGAAATTTTTAGAAATTAAAAATATAATTTTAAAATGTTCAAATTTCAAAAATCATTTGCTAGATGTAAATGGGTCATAATGTGTATGAAATATGAAAAAAGTTGTGGCTTATGATACAAAAAATGAAAGTTTAAAGTAGTTAGCATATTTTAATTTAATTTGAAATTATGGTCATTTTTCAAGAAAAAAAAGTAAAATTTAACAAAATTTGTACATTTTTAGATAATTCGTATTTACTCAAAAAGAGTTAACACAAATCATGTAATTTATTGGGGGAATTTAAAATATTTAAAAAAACATGTTGCAAAAAAAAATCCTTCAAAACATCTTTTATATGAAAAAGTCAAAATGACCACAAAGGGCCCATTTGCGGTTGAGTCCTTTCATTCGCCCATTTGATTTTGATTACAACTAATGATCATAAGTGACCTCCACTATAGGGTCCCTTAAATGTATTAAATTACAAAATTTTGTTGTTAGTTAAAATAATCCTCCAAGAATATAATATGCATGAGTGTTTTTTTCTATTAATTGGGGTTATGATAGATTTTATCATAACAATTCTTCACCACTAGATTTTTTGACTTCATTCATGTCAAACTCTATTTAAAGCAAGATCCTACATGTGATGACATTCATTTATCTTTTGAAATGATCACGACATGTCATTTAGAATTTTTTTTAATTACAAATTGAAATATGTCCTCACAACAACTTTCAAGCATAAATGTTTAATGTTATTCAAGGCTTATGTTGTAAGAATGAATTCCTATTTTTTGTGTCATTTCCTTCTCATTTAAACACACTTTAAAACAAACAAAATTTTCTTTGATTATGCAAGTAGTTTGAACCTTCCATGTGTACATTTTGATGTGGTTAACGTGTTAAAATATTGGCATATGTTAGGGAATATTTGAATATTATTTTGACATGGTGACATCTTGGGACATGTGAAAGAATAATCGTTTCACATCAAGTGAACCTTTTAGAAAATATTCCCATCGATATTTTAGAGAATATTCTTAATCCCTTTTCATGTTCATTTGTTCATGTTCACATTCACACACTCATGGAATAACATTCTTGTCACAAACCTTAATTATAAAATTTATTTTCTTTGTATCCTTAGAAAAATGGTAGTCAATCTAACCAATTTTTAGAGGAAAATGGGTCCCCTATTTCCATTATTAGGTAGTTTCACACCTTTGAGTAATGCATATGGTAAAAAGGCACTTAATCACTTTTGTTGTAAAATTTGGCATGTTCTTCTTTTCTTGGTGTTGAAGCAAGTAGATAGATTGATATGAAACAAATAAACCAACGACCAATCTCCAACATGCACAATTTTTCCATCCACATTCTTTACCATTTACATGTTGGAACATCCCACATGAAACTTTGTTTAACTTTGCATCCTTACTATTGTTAAATTGATGGCAATTCCATTATCAATGCCTTGAATCGCCTTTCATTCAAAATTTCATAAGGGTTATACTTTCAGAAGTCGAGGTGCTAGAAACAATGTTCTTGAATGTTGTGGTGCTCAAATATTAACAAAAGTGACCTTAATTTTGAATCTTGAAGTGATAATTGAAAAAAAGAAAGATGTCGTGCAAGACAGAGGAAAGGAAGAGGGTTCAACTAATGGAGGAGGGTCCAAAAGCTAACCCAAGGAGGGTAGCAATGGAAAATTATGGAGCACGACTTGATGTACATGATTTGTTGTCTCGGTTCATGACAGATTTGTTGTGTGCACAACCTGATGGTTTCTTCTCTTATCTTGGAAACCTAAAGTTTTACAAATGCCAATTTGACAAATTATATACCTTACAAATTACACTTTGTTGATTGTGTCAAACAACCTTAAAATTGGAAAGCCACAAAACATGCCTCTTTCTTATGATCCAATAGATCCATAATGTAAAGGACTTTTGTGAAGAGTGTTTGTGTGCATTGATTAATGTAGCCATTCTCTAGATTGTGAAGATCATATTCAAAGGTGCAACCTAGACATGCTACCCAATTTACAATCTATTGGTTTTTCATGTTGGTTTCAAGAACTTTCAAAACATATGGTGTTGTAACTAGTGATGTTTTGACACACTTATGTTCAACACCTTAATTTTGAATCCAAACTAAAATGGTTTATTTTGTGGTTCTTGTTTTCTTGAAAGATTGTACGAATGGTTTTGCTTATTGAGAGAATTTATTATTATTGTTACTATTATTATTAGATCGAAGAATCCACATTTGTTCTTATTTTATTTTGTTTGGATGAAGAAAAAAGTAACCTTCCGTAAGGCTTGGGGGTAGATGCATTGGAGTTTATGTCAAATTGGGCACAAAAAGAGAAAGTGAATAAGCCATCAAAATTGGGAGCACTAGCAACAAAACCAGAGGTAGCACCAATAGTAAAACCTACACCATCACCGGCAAAGGGAACATTGGTATGTTCATTACTTTTCTATTTAATGTAATTGGTGCTTACATAGGTAAGGTGCCATAATACTTTGCCACATAAATTGTTCAATCACATTGTTTGATGTGTTATATGAAAGAAATGAAGGTCTCAAATTGTATGTAATTTACATGAAGAAGGACATTGAAACATGTTTATTTTTTTTGTATTCACAAAGGCGGGATATTGTCACACTTCATTTCATTCTATTTGTTATACATTGATGCACAAATGATTGCAGAGCAAGTGATTGGGTCATTGATGACTTTTGAAGATCTTGGAGATGGATTAAATGCAAGGGGATTTTCATGACTTTGTGTGCAAACAAGAGATGTTCTATTTTTAGAACCTAATGAGGTTGGAGGAGTGGCAAAGTGAAAAGTTCCTTTCACATGTACATAGATAAAGATATGATTGAAGGGGGGTGTGTAAATTAAAGGGTGCATTTCTAATCCATGAACGTTGCACAAATGTCATGGTGCTCTTATCAGTTCTTGGTTTGTACTTGTTTCTTTGAATGGGATGATCAAAACTTCCTACAGGCTCACACACATAAAGCTTCAAATTCAAAATCCCAAAATACTAGTGCACTCTAGAAATAGATTTCCAAGTCGATCATGCAAGGGAAGAAAGCTCATAAGAGATGATGAAACCCAAGGTTTATAGTAGCAACAAGAATGGAAATTTGTTACTAACATCAACAAGAGTGGAAATTTTAAATAGTAAGTGGTGAAATTTGTAGAAATATTGTGAGGATTCACCAATTGCTACTTGAAATGGAATTGAAAATGCAATCTAGTTTGATCAGTTTGTCACAACAATCAATCTTCTCAATCTGATGAATGTTGTGATTATACTACAAATTGTATGCAACTAGCTTGCTTGATGTGTGCATGGTAACAAACCAAATATGGGTTGCATTTGCTATGAAGATTGATTAGCCATGAAGATCATTAACATATGTAAAGAAAAGAAACAAACCCAAATTCAAAAGATATTACACAAAATTACCAACAATTTGGCAATGGCAGTAAACATAAAATATGCTAATGGATTCACAAAATGTATATTTGTGATAATTGAAGGGGGGGATAAAGAAGGTGCCTATAACACACCAACTAGAATTCAAATACCTAAATGATGTGTGCTCTCACTCTCATTTATCAATTGTCTTTACAATGCTCATGGCATTTTTAGTGAGGATCTTACCTTAAATCCTCATTTTTTTCTTGGGATTTCAATAACAAAGGGTTGAACAATTGGTGGTAATTGATAGAAGGTAGAAATGACCAGTGCCACAGTTCAATTTGCAATTGAATTACTTGAAAATAGGTACATACATGTTGCCTAACAAGATGATTTTTTCATAACACAGAGGTTATAAAAACCATGTGGATCCAAAGTGATATTCCTAGCTCTGAGTCATATGCATAATCAGGCAGAACATCAAATTTACACATAAGATTGTGAAGTACAAACTCAGTACATCTGTTCATGCTATCATCATGAACCAATACATTCTAAGAGCAATTACTGGTCACAGAAGTACACTCCCTGACCATCACATATCTTTCAGTCTCACTGGTGAAGATAGGATTTGCTATTTTGCCAGCATGTTGCCCCTGGGGTTAAATGAGAAAACACCTTCATACCAATCCCTGTGTCCACCTAAAGTCAGAGCAACAACCTTGTACCTTTGCAGACCACAAGTCAAAGAAATGATTCAAGCCAAACAGTACAAGAAGGCCTCCAAGCCAGCATTCTCCACCTGCTGAAATTCAGGTCCCCCATATAGTATATTATGCATTCTGTGTCCCGTGCCTGTACATCCTAGTGTGACTGCAGGACTCTGCTGTGTTACATACTCCCAAAACCACAGAACCATGAAACAAGAAGTGCTGTGCCTAAAGATTTTTCCACAATCCACTTCCTTCTTATTGGAATATGCCCTACAGCACAATGCTGCTCACTCTAAACAATTTGCTCTAAAATATCTTCAACTTCAACTACCATACTTGTAATCAAAACAGGCAGTCAAATCATCCAGACAATGTGAAGAAGCTCAGTTCTGCAAAAAGTTTGGGGAGATGGTGCTTTCTCCCATTCCATTAATCTTTCAAATAGTGGCAAATCTTGCAACAAGTTCCTCCTGTCTGCCCAACCAAATGATCAAGCTACTCACCTATTTTGATCTTACCAAATCTAGACTCATAATTTAGGTCCAGTTCTTCCATGAAAACTTTCGACCCTAACAACCTGTAATCAACCAAAAAGTGAAATGCACTGTTTCACAAGTGTCTCAATGCAAGGTGCATTATGCACCATAAATGAAGAACAAATATGAAGGAGCAAATTTCCTTCCAGAAAGTGTGCAGGTGGAGCATCCCCTGATTAAACCATCAAGTGAAAGGATAGAAATTGATAAACAGAAGTGAGCCAAGGCCCAAGTAGCTAAAAAATACTGCCCATATGAGACGTCCCATAGGACGCCCACTCACAGAGGGATCCATGACATGTGCAGCATACCAATAGATGGGGGGGCTTACTGACAGAAACCTTGTTGCAACCTGTGCACATAACATCATGGTCAATCCACAGCATATACAGAGAAAACATCATATAGCTTCTTGCATCTTCAGTGTGCATCTACACAAATAGGTGCAACCCTGACAGAAAAACAGGAATACCCATGTTCAAAAGGGAACTGATGTTGCCTATCATATCATAGAACTGATTCTAAACTTTCTTATTGACTGACTGAAGAAAGCTTAAGAGTGATGTTCCTATCTGCACATATTATCTTGAACTCATTCCTTTTAGACCATCATCCAAACCATAACTCCATCTTTCTTGTGTGCCAAATTAGGTCAAGCAAGTTCCAGGCTGAGTTAAAGATCACTCAGCTGAGTGAAAATTCTGAAGAGAGCTTTATCCACATGGGAGAGGCTGTCAATCATGTGCTGAAATGCAGAATAAGAAACTCAAATTCACTCAGTATTGAAATGAGTTCACCACTGACCTGCACATGCATGATGAGACATGCTACTGATGTCATGACTGCCAATTGTACCAAGAAGCACACAGCTGCAGGGGAGAAAAAACTCCCCAAGCCATCAGGGTTGACCAATCCATGTTCTTCAGCAATGGTGGGTTCAATCTTTGTCTGCTGTCTTTGCCGCAGTTCTGTAGGATCAAACCAGAATCATATCTAGTCATAATTCTTGCAATTTGCAGCTGTTCTTAAGCAACCAAAAATTCATAACTTCTGCCCTCAGAACTGGCACAGACTTCCTATCCTACAAAATAGATAGATATCAATGACTGCAGAGCCATAAGGCCATTTGCATCACTTTAATAAACTTGTGTTAAATTTCAGATGATTTACAACACTTAACAACTCCTTAGACCAGAAGCAAATAGAATGCAAAGCAAACAGGCTTTTGCCTAAACTAGGTTCTTTGTACTCTTCTTGGGCATATGGACACATTGTACAGTACATCTTTGTACTAGGACCATACAAATGATGAACTGACAAGAGGCAAAATGGAACTTAGGACTGCATCAGAAGCTGATCTGGTAGAGGTTCCTTTCCAAACCTACCATGGATAACCTCTGGAGAAAGAGCAGACAACCCAGATCCACCACCATTATCTGCTGAGCAATTGTCATCAATGTACTTCACATGTTTCTGCTCCAAAGTTGGAGACAAGACCAGTTTTCCCCATTCCATACGAGTTGCACGGAACCCAAGGGAAAGAAGCAGGCGTGACTGTTGCTTCCCATATGAGATGAGTGAACAGATGGCAAGGCCGAGCATGGGTGATGCAAGCATGAAATTGGGAATCTGCTTTATTTCAAAATACCGGAGGAAACCAACATTCCTGCAAGAAGAGATACTTCAATTAGAAAGCCAAAAAGATTTAATATCTTTCTATAGCATCACCTTGTCCACAGTCAAAAGCAAAATCTTGAAAAGGATGCTGGATCTCCATACGTACTGAGAGTTTCTCCATTCTTAAGATTCAAGTGAACAAAACAACTGAGAGATGACCTAATAATAAGTTTTTCAAATATTATGTCAGATCTCTCATTAGAAGGATAGAAACCCCAATTGGCAACCAAAACCCACCAGTAGTGCTTCTGAACAAAACCATAAAGGTAGGGCAGTCTTGCAGTACACCAGGGACGTAGCTCCTCCACACTTCCGACAGATGGGTCACAATGTTGGTAGTAACCATAGAACTGGAAAGCAACAAATGGTGTCACCACTGCCCCACTTTGCATTATAGCTGTGACCACTGCAAGAACAACCCTCTGCTCTTGGCATGGTTAGCATCATACTGAGTTTCAAAGCTACACCGACTCTCTGGTCAAACACAACTAACATGCTTCTCAAATGGATTTCTTGGAATAGAAAATCATAACAAAAACCTCACTAAAAAGAGACCTTAGGTTAGACTACAACTTAAAGCAAGGTTTTCCTGTGGATCGACTAACATGGTCTATGCTGACAGTTGCATTGAGGCACATATTCTTACCAGGCGCTGCTGCTGGCTAAAAGCTGCCTGATGGCAGTGGTGCATAGATTGAAAAAGGAAAAATCCTGCATGTAGAACTCCATTGGACCGCACCCCACTTGACAGTCCCCAGAGACCAATGGCCATCCACTTTGACCCTTTCACAAAGTTCCAAAGGCCAGCAAAGGAGCAGAATGCAAACAGGCTCTCTGAGTATCTGGTTGTGATATTAAGGCAGACACCTAAAGAAGAGTGTGTTATTGTACTGAAATGTATTCTCTCAGTATAATTCACATGGCTCAAGCAGCAGGGCATGTGGGATGAACACAACAGCATCTCTAAATGACTTTCTACAAATCTGCTGCTTGAAGATCCAGACAAAACATACTATTCATAAGGCATGGCTTGCCACATAGACCTCTTTCCCCAATTGTACTGAGCAAGGTAGCATGCCACCAAAGAAAGGCATCTGGGAAAGAGGAGGGGAATACAGGACAGGAGCACAGGAGAAAGATATAAGTAACCAACCCAACATAAAGTTTCTCAGTGAAACACAAATAGGAGTAACTGGAGTCATAACAAACAACATGATACAGGATATCATGCAAGGAATGTTTGGCTTTGAGGAGCTTCCAAATGATCTTACTCACCACGACCAAAGAGTGCCTTAATATCAATCACCAAAGAGGATACATGGATGAGTAAAAGACAGAGGCAGGGTTAAAGCAGAAAAGGGCTGTTGCACGCCATGCCTGCCATTCATCCTCCACAACATACAGTGTCAACTTATATAAGTACAGTGCCGCATAGACAAAAGCCACGTTGGAAATGAGATATCCCGCGATGGCCAGAGTTGCTCGGTAGCCCACCCTTGGTACCAATCTGTTTAACACTGGCAGTCCCACATAATTTTAGTATTTCCCTAACAGGAAGTTGAAGACTGTCACAAATGCTACACCTGACATGAAGGTACTGGACAGATTGCTCACTGCATCTCTAGGATTCAACAAGGGATCCAAATTGTATCTTTGTTCAGTAGGCACTCTTTCAGACTCAACATGCACAAAAGGATGTTCTATCATGCTACAAGATGAAGAGAGAAAAGGACAACCAAGGGGGGGCAAAAGTTACCATGCTACATTGATCTTAATCTGTAGACCTTCACAATTCAGTTCTTGAAGGCTATCAGTCCATCAGTAATCAATGACTAGTGAAGAAGTTGGAAAAGCAGATTTGGAGACAGAACAAGATAAAGGGGGGATAAGTGACCTACCAGTATTGGCCAAAAATCGCATGGTGAGGGGTAATACAGGTAGGAATGCATGTGTCTGCTCATATTCATACCCACACTGTGCAATTTGTACATAATATACTGAATCCCACACTACACTATTTTCGATAACACTACCTACAGTTTTCCACTTCACATTCACCTGATGATCTGAGCCAGCCAGCACCCCCGCACAATGCACAGAAAACCAACTTGAGTCAGTTAATGAAGAGAACCAAACCTGAAATTCATCAACAATGAGGTCTCTCTGCAACCCATGGAAGATGATGGGGACAAGTTGGAGATGTCATCTGATAGGACAACCAGACTATTCAACCCCATGAACCTGGTTAGCTAAACAATTAGCCTCAAGCTTGACAACTCAATTAACCTGAGATGAGAAGCTTGGAATGCCACTGACTAGTCTTTCAACATAGGTGAAAGAAAGCCTGTGAATCCAGAGTTAGCAGCAAATGACAGAATATTTACCAGCTAAGCACAAAGGTACTCAAAATAGCTTGGATTCATAATGAAGGCTGCGCAGCGTTTTCTTGTCCCCTATCTTTCACCTTAGGGTTTAGGGTTGAACACCTTGAAATGCTCAAACTCAGATGATAGGGTTTCATTCTCAGTTTGAGATGATAGTGATGACAACAGGGCTAGTGATGACAACAAGGGTCCTTCACTTAGGGTTTAGGCATTCTCAGGTTCGATTCTCAGTTGGAGAATCCCAGGGCTAGTGATGACAACCTAATAAGGGTTGTCACCGATCCTTCACCTTAGGGTTTGGAATTCTCAGGTTTCATTGTCAGTTTGAGAATCCCAGGACTAGTGATGACAGCTTGAGAATCCAGAGAGAAGCCAGGCTCAACTAACAGTGTGGTAGGTGGAAAGAAAGCTATGGAAGAAATCCAATTATTACCGCGAACAGGAAAAATAGAATACTCAGAGAGACAGAGAGATAGAGAGAGACAGAGAGGCGGCATACCATTTTGGTTGGGAGAGAGGCAAGGCCGGGTTAGCCCTGCCGATGTGTCGTAAGGACGCGCGAGAATCCTCCAGAACACAAAAAGTGCGAGTATAACAAAACGAGAGAAGATTGCTAGCGTGACAACATATACACGACTTGAAGACACACTTCTCTTGATTGTCTTCTTCTTCTTCTTCTGCTGCTGCTGCTGCTGCTGCTGCTGTTCTAGTCCTCTCTTCTTCTTCTTCTTCTCTTCCCCTATTCTTCTTGCATTTATCTCCATCATCTTGTTCCCAAATTCCCGAACCGCCATGCCTCCACTGAAGCAGGCAGGCAATGGCGATCAAGAGTTGACACACATCGAATCAGAGAAGAAGAAAAAAGAATTCCTGTTCTTCTTCATCAGCTGCTCTTAGATGTCTGGAAACCGCATCATCTAAACACATGGGAGAAAACAGCAACAGCAGCAACAGGATCAACACTAAGAAAGACTAGACTCTTATTTACTTTCTCACAAAACACTGTTTCCTATACCAGATCAGAAAGAGTTTTTCACGCAATTGCATCCACACCCAGAGACACAGAGAGAGAGAGAGACACACACACACACACACACACACACATACACATCACTCTTTCTTTCCCGATCCGCGACTCCAGTGCCTAGGAATTTTCTCAGGAAACAACAGCGAGCGAAACACCCAAGGGAATTCCGCCATCCCCAGTTTCCTGCGAGAAGCTACTGTGGCAGCTGCTGCTGCTGCTGCAGCAGCACGACGCAGATCACGACAGGAAATTCAACCCTAGACAAACAAAAAACAAAACAAAAAGCGCAATGTAAAATGTGTCAGACCCCTGGTCTGTTAGTTAGGACAGGGAGCAAGTTGCAAGCTCCAAATATACATAAGCGAATCGTTAGGGTTTGTGCACACACATTATTGAAAAGCATTGAATGATATGGTTGTTAGAAAGCTCCAAATTCTTTGTAAAAAGCTCTTTGCCAATTTTGCACATGTCATGCCACACAACATGTATGTACTATTATGTACTGAGAGTTCATACAAGCATGTACTTCTTGAGAACCCTAAACCCCTACTACTTCATGTAATGTACTAGGCTAGTCCATTGAGGCTAACCCAATTCAAGGCATTGATTTGAACAATCTCATTGGTTTCAAATCTTTTGTTTTGCAACCTAAGTACAAGCCTGTGAGGCTATTTATAACATTTAAGTGTTGGTGTCATAGTGAAGTTAACTCTTCAAAACAAGCAGAGCTTGTGGCACAAGGGCTCTGTCCTTTATGTTTGTAACATTTTGTGGCTTTTATCATGGTGAAAGTAGTAATGTAGACTTGATGGTTCATTCTAGTCTTATGATTCGGACTAATTGGCATAATCTATTGACCATAGTTGTTAAAACTAATTTTTTTATACAAAAGTTTTGTTACCCTAATGTAAAGTGAAATTGGTGACATGGTTTGGCAATTTGTATGCAAAGTAAATAGGTTTGTGATTTGATCAATAGGCTTTTATTGTTCCTGAAAGACATTGGGAATTAGGAGCATTACACCAAACATGATCAAGCTGTGAACCACAAATTGTAGTGCTTTGTTGAAATTGAAATACCATTTTGTATTGTGACATGAATTGGATTAAATTTTGTGTATTTTTATTTTTGTTTTCTAACATATTCACATTGAAATCTCCTAAGACAATAGTTGGACAACTTTGGGGAAGAGTGAACATGGTTTGTTTTAGTGCATTGAAAAAATGTGTTAATGTTAATGCATGGGGTTTCTATATAACAATAACATGAATTGCGCGTCGAATTTGGTTGTTGAAAGTTGTAATTATTTCTACACCTAGGTAAGCATTTGTACTTGTTGAATACAAATTCATATGTTTATTGTATATTAACATGGTACCCATATTATTATGCACCATAAGTGATTGATCGTTTTTTGTATGTGGTAGAGAGTGGATGATGTTAAAATCTTTGGACTTTAGTCTTGTTTCATTGAGACATATAATGTGGGATGATTTTAGGTTGTGATCATTATCAATATCGGCAACATGAAGTGGTAGAGACCTAATGAAAATGCTGGGATTACAATATGTGTTTTACAAAGTAATGACAATCTTGTTATTGTTAATTTCCATACAACTTTTGTGCGAAACTAATGCATTTCTTCCATTACACAAATATCAACCTTCAAACTATTGTTTTGCAAGGGAGCTAATGAATATAGGGTTTTTTTTTGTACAAATTTGAAATAATGATGTGTATGTAAGGCCGTGACATGTTGTTCCAATTGAGTCAAATGCCACATAATCTAATGTGAGACCTTGTGATTTATGAATTGTGCGAGTAGTAGTAGTTTGTATAGGAAATTGTATACAATTGATCAAGTGGCTTGAATTAACAACTATTTGGATTTCTTTGGAGATGAGTTGGATAGGTGTCCAAGTGTGTTCAATTCTTGCTAAATATAAATGTTGATTTTTAGCTTGTGTATTAATATTTCTTTTTGAGTTTGAAAATTGAATCGATATAAGATATTCATTATTAGGGAGTGATGTTACAAATTTAAATATACCATTAGCACCATTGAAAAGTCCATCATGTGTGGCACAATTTCCAACACATAGTTCAACAAACATTCCCAATTTTGAACGTATTTGACAATGTAAACCTATAGTATGATTGGGATCTTGTAGTTTAAAGTGCAAAGGACATGTGTGTGGAAGTACAAAATCTATTTTAAATGTTTACAAATTGTTCATATGTTTGTCGCATAACTTGATGCAATTTGTAACATCAAATATGACTGAATCAAAAGTTTTGTGTTAAAGAATCTAGGGAGTTTTGTTTTGATTTAAAGACCCAAGAGTCACAAACTAGAGGTACTTGATGTAAGTCGCCAATAATAATGACATCTAAGTTACCAAAGAAATGGTGGTTTGTTTGTTTAATGGCTCTAAGTTTGTAATCTATAAAAGAATATTCTATTATAATGAGGAAAATTTCATTAAGGACCAATAAATTGAAATCACTATATGTTTTTGATAAAATGTCTAAATGTTCAAATGTCCAAGATAGTAAATGTTTGCAATTTCGGGGAATACTTAATGATGAATGGATTGTGGTGCCATCTATATTGAAAGTTGCTTTACTAGTGTAGGCCATGAGTAGTGCTTTTTGTTTTGGTGGATCAACATGTAATTATTTGTTATAATGATGCAATAGGCCTTGTATAATGAGGAGTAACGTAAATGTTTTGCTAGTACCAACTCCACTTGTCAAGAACAAATGAATTGGTTTATCAAGTTGTGTCCTTTAAAAGTACATGTAATCATCAAAGATTGCTTGTTATTTTGAATTTAGTTTTTGAACAAGAGAATAAAATTATTTATCTAGGATGATATCATTATTTTTTTCAAAGGTGTTTGGAATAGTGGATAAAATTGTTTGTGGTTGAATATGTGTGTCTAGTGTTATAGCATAAGCTTCAACATTGGAATTATTTGTAGGTGGTGTTAATGTTGTTTGATCATTTACAAAAAGAAATTTGCCTATCCATATGTTTTCATTGTTGACACAAGCTAAATCATGAGCTTCAATTTCTAAGCAAGAACATTTGTTTAGGTTTTTGTTCAAATTTGGAAATTGATATGTGAACTTTGATCTTGTTTGTATGATGGATTTTTCATGGGTCATGTATGCATAATGCCATGTGGGATGACCATCTAGTTGAGAATCTTTTGAGTCTATAAATGGATGAAAGATCAAAAGTTGTTTTTGATAATAATTTTTTGGGTCATTATGTTTGTTATAGTGAACAAAACAAATAATTTGAAGTGTATGATGTTTTTTTTTCTTTTTGGTTTGTAAAAGAATAATATGTAGCAAATTCATTCAAAGAAAAATTTATGTATGATGATGGACGATTCATGTACTTGTCAATGATTAAACATAGTTAAATGTCTTTAGATTTAGGAGGGAGGTTTTATAGTTGTTAATATTTGATTTTAGTACAAATGCTTGTTTAGATGGTGGGGATGTGTTTATGAAAAAACATTTGCATGATGAATGGTACAAAGGAATAGAGAATAGGGATGCTATCTTGTGAGTGCATGAACGTGAATAATGAGCACGTGAATGTGAACAAGTGAACCCAAGGGAATCTTTTTAGGAATATTTTGTTGACATCGATGGAATATGACGCACTCCTAACTCCTTAAAGGGCTCAAATGTGAGCCCAAATAGAAAGCAGCGGAATAAGGAGGAGTCGAAGCACGCTCCCTAGCTCACAACCCTTTGAGGGGTAGAAGGGCGGGTTGGAGCTCCGGGATGGGACTAGGAAGAGTTGACAAGCTTTAGTCACTCACACAGGCCTGCACACAACCCACACAAAG